>Ga0315914_1005776_pt1 | contig 17857 bp, 10 predicted proteins | sample MpolenodulesMG_FD_203920 | JGI IMG/M metagenome (GOLD analysis project Ga0315914, IMG submission 203920) | Medicago polymorpha root nodule microbial communities from Los Angeles, California, United States - elongated nodules | ecosystem: Host-associated > Plants > Roots > Nodule | place: USA...
CCTGTACCATAAACTACTCCTCTCCTCCAATAAGCGCCAACACCATTTTCCTAGCAACGCATCATTAAACTCCCTCAACCTCCGCACTCCCAACCCTCCAACCTCCCTCCGAGAACAAATAGTGGTCCAACTGACCCAAGGAAGTTTCCTATGATCCTCACAACCCCCCAATTTTTTTTTAGTAAAAATAGAGTTAAGGGAAGAAATTATACCTGACGGAGCCTTGAAGAAGGAAAGAGCATAGACAATCAGAGAAGTCAAGACAGACTTTAGAAGAACTAACTGGCCTCCAAACGATAAGAACTGACTATTGTAACCAGACAACCTTGATTTAAAATAAAATAAAATACAATTGTAACGTATATTATGGGGTTTTGGATGTGTGGTATAGATATTTAAAAACTGCAGTTGAGCTGTTAAATAATTGAAAAATGTAAAGTTGTATGATATATTAGGTGGAGTCTATTTATACCATCAATATATGTGCATGGATATGTGAATGTTCTAAGAGATTCAATTAGATTTATTTTATTTTATTTTGTAATAAAGAGGGCTGAATCCGAATACCAAAATCAAAGGAATTAAACATTCAATCAGGTGATTAAACAAATTAAAGAACTTTTTTTTTAAAGAAAAAACCAATTAAAGAACTTGTAACAAGTATTTTTCTCAGACTTCACAATAAACCGCCCTCAACATAATATTTTATTTATTAAATAAATCAAAAAACATAATATCTTATTTGTGTTATTAATTAAAGAGAGGGTATTTTTATTTTTTGCTAATAGAGAGAGAGTATTTTTGAACCAAAGAAAGAAGAGAGAGAGGGGGAGAGTATTTTAATGTGAGATATCACCCTTTTACCGTCAATTGTTGCATTTTTGTTTTTGGTCAAGCAATTGTTGCATTTTTTTATTTGTTAAAAAAGTTTTTTTTTTTGGTCAAGGTTAAAAAAGATTATTTATTGCCAACTAGATAGACCATGCCGACACACACCAAATATGGAATCTAATTATTTTCAGCTTCTCAACGATCCACCAAATTGTACAAAATTATGTATAGGACTATTGTGTAACACCAATGAGAACCTCATTCAGTTGTAAATTGCATACGAAATTCTGAAACAATCAAGGGAATAAAAAATTGCATGATATACCTTGATTGAGAGGAATTTAATAACCCCATGCTTAAACAAATAGGGACCAAAGGTCCATTTTTCTTTTTTAGGTAACATTTTTTTTACTAGGAATAAGTAAAGTTTAGTATTATATGCCGTTTTCATTAAAATAGTCCTGATTCGAATCTATACAAATCTGGGATTGGTCTGAAAAATACTAGTTCATGCTTTAGGCGGCGTGAATTTGTCGGCTCCTTAACATGCCATTAACATAATATAATTAGATATTTTATTTGTCTTGTAATCAAGTGGTTAAACTTAAATGGTTAATAAACGTCTTCTGGTCTCCGTGAGTTTAACTCAATTGATAAGGATAATGCATAATATATGTAAAGTCTAGGGTTCAAACCTCGGTCACCACAAAAAAAACGTCTTCTAAGATAAACTAGTATAGACACATGTTAAAATTAAATGGTTAATAAACATCTTCTAATCCCTGTGAGTTTAACTCAGTTGGTAAAAACAATGCATAATAATGGGGTTTAAACCTCGGCCACCACAAAAAAAACGTCTTCTAAGATAAACTAGTATAGACACATGTCTCTTGTTCGGGTTAGAATTGTCTTTTAAAAGGAATAAACTTGTATCATTTTTTTTTTTTGGTACAAAAGAGGGCCTACGGCCCTAAACTTGTATCATTTTATTAATGATAATATGTTCAATATAATTTGTTATTACTACCAATATTTGAAAACTAGTTCAAATATTGGAAAAGTAGTTATTCCCGTGAGGTTAGCTTAGTTGGTAGGGATATTACATTTTATATGTAGGGGTCGGGGTTCGAACACCGGACACTCCACTTCTCCACAATTAAATTGTGTGAGCTATAGCAACTATGCTACTTGACAAAAAAACTAGTTGAAGATATGGCAACCTTAACTGAATCATGGACGGTCTCATATGCTTTGTCTTCATACAATTTCAATACTAAAGTTAACATAATACTCTCTTCGTTCCGCAATAGATGACTCATTGTAAAATGTCCAATTTTGACCTAACTTACTTTGATCATATTTTTCTACTAATATACAAAGATAAATAATATCATATAAGATGTTGTTAGATTCGTCTCGTTGAGTATTTTCAAAATATCAAATTTTCATAATTTTTTTTTAATATATTATTCAAGATATTTAAGCTCAATATTATGCATTGACATGCGTAATAGGGTCAACTGTGTCATGTATTATGGGACGGAGAGAGCATTGTTTAAAAATAGCTTTACAGTTGTGGATAATCATTTCAAACTCCGTGACATCATGCATTGAGGATGAAAAACTATCCACCACCTTTTTAGCATCAAGCTCAAAAACAAAAGGTCCTAAATTTAAATCATGAACCTAATCTAATGTCGATAACAATCCTAGTGCCTCACCGACATGTACCTCACAAATTGGACTAAACCATTCAGTTTTTACCAAAACAAAGGTGGTTGTATCATCCCTTATGCATACTCTTATTCAAACTCTATTGGTTTGTTTGAAAAAAGAAGCATCAATATTGCACTTGAATTTTTTTGTAGATGGCTTTGTCCACTTTGCATTACCTACTTGCTTAGAGAGGGAAACTGATTTCATACGCATCAAACGGGCAACTAGCCATTCTTGAAGCATGGTTTTTGCTCAATCCACAACATAAGTTTGAGCATCAAGTACCTCATATCAAACTATATTGTTTATTTGTTTCAAAATTCTTCAAAGTACATAACAATACAAAGTTGCATATTCTGCTGCAACACTCATGGTACCTTAAAAAAAATCCTTGTTATTCGTACCTTAAAAAAAATCCTTGTTATTCGTCTCCTGCCGAATCAGATTTGTTTTGTAATTGATGTTGACAAAATATTTCAAACATTTAGGCCAACTTGGCATTGAAAAAATATATGAAGATTATCTTCATTGCTTGAACTACACAATTTATTGGACACGTGACTCCTTTATCTTTGAGGCGCATGCGTGTCAATAGATAACCTCTAAAACTCTCCACAAAAAGTTTTTTTTACCTTTGGAGAAATTTTGAGCTTTTAAATTAGATCCCACGATCCTTGATCCTTAAAATGTGATGTATCACGTAACTCTTGCATACAAAGCCTATACGTACTTCAGACCGAGTAATTCCCATCATTTTTTTTCCAGATTAAACGAACTTCTATCATCGATGGAAACAACGGTGTTTGCACAATGTGATCAACTCTTTGCTGCTCAAAAATTGATTGCATACAACGAGAGACTTTTAAATTAGGCAAAGGGATATCACTAGCTAAAGTGTGATGTTCTCTTATAGATAGCATAAACAAATCTCCAGCAAAATTCTTATAATAAGAAACCAAGGTTGTATACCTGTGCAATTAAATATTATTTTCAATCATACTCAATATTATTACTATACTAAGTTTATTTTGGAATATAAAAAGTCAAAGTTACAATATTAGTATACAAATTACAAAAGGTATTTTTGAAATATCAACATACAAAATGAACATATTATATTCACTAATCACATTTTTTAATATATTTAGGAAAAAATCAGAAGTGATTATTGTTAAAAGACAAATGGAATATATTATTTCGTACTTAATCTGTGTGAGTTTCGTGATTATTCCTTCTTGACACCAGAAGAAATTTGATATTTTTAACTACTCACATGTTTAGACATTGTTTCTTTTGGCATTTGATTATAAAATTTTTCTTTTTTGATTTGATGGTACAATTTTTTTTTAAACTTTTGTATAATTTTGACATTTGTACTTTTTTACTTTAACACTTTTATACTTTGATTGTCCATGTATATATCATTACTTTGGCTATTTTAAAATGTATATTTAAACGAGTTGGAGTACTTCCTCCGTCTTAAATTACATGTTATTTTTATAATTTTACATAAATTATAAAATGTAATTGATGTTATATCAGGGTGAAAAAAACGAGACATTTTACATATTTTATTAATGGTATGAGAACGGTAAATCAAAAAAATTGGGAAAAAATAGAGTAAAAAATAGTAAAGATATAATAGAAAAAGAAGCATTAATATTTTATTGATATTGTAAAATGATATATAATTTGTAACAAAAATTTTACCCCCTCCGTCCTAATTTATATGTTGTTTTAGAAAAAAATTGTTTCGAATTATAATATCGCTTTACAATATCAATGATGCATTAATGTTATTTTTTTCTATCATATCCTTAACTATTTGCAAGGTTGGTTCTATTCCATTTGTGTATCTTGGTTTGCCTATTGGCGGTAATGCTCGTCGGTTGTCGTTTTGGGACCCTCTCATTAGTCGTATTAATTCTAGACTGTCAGGTTGGAGGTCGAGGTATCTGTCTTTGGGAGGTCGTCTGGTTTTGTTGAAGTCTGTCCTGTCATCTCTGCCTGTTTATGCTCTTTCTTTTTTCAAGGCTCCATCAGGTATCGTCTCCTCTATTGAGTCTATTTTAAATAACTTTTTTTTGGGGGGAGTGTAGACCACAGGAAAATTATTTGGGTTGACTGGCAGTCTATTTGTCGGAGTCAGGAGGTTGGAAGTTTGAGGGTAAGGAGAATTAGGGAGTTTAACTATGCTTTATTAGGGAAGCGATGTTGGCGGTTGTTGGTGGATAGGGATAGTTTGTGGTATAGGGTGTTGTCGGCGCATTATGGTGTGGAGGATGGCCACTTGTGTTGTGGTGGCAGCGTTGGTTCTTTGTGGTGGAGGGACGTTTGTCTGTTGCGTGAGGAGGGGTGGTTTACCAGCCATGTTAGTCGCTCTGTTCGCGACAGTAATAATTCCCTCTTTTGGACTGATGTCTGGGGTGGCTGGAGTGTCATTACGTGACAGGTTTAGTAGACTGTTTGATTTGTCGATGTTGAAGGGGGAGCTTGTGTTTGCGATGTGCACTTTAGGGTGGGGTGTTGATGGCAGAGCTTGGCAATGGAGACATAGGTTGTTTGCTTGGGCGGAGGAGTTGGTACGGGAACATAGGCTTTTACTTGAAAATGTTAATTTGCAGGTTACTAGGGAAGAAAGATGGTTGTGGAGGTTGGATTCATCTTCTATTTACACTGTTCGTAGTGCCTACAACTTCTTGAATGAGCAGGTTCCTCATGATTCTGCGGTCCAACTACCTCCTTTTTGGCATAAGGACCTTTGAAGGTGGTGTTGTTTGCGTGGCGTTTGTTTCGTGATAGACTCTCTACCAAGGACAATCTCTTTCGTCGTCGAGTTATTGACATAGACGCTTAATCTTTTGTAGGAGGGTGTGGCTTGGTGGAAACATTTTCTCACTTATTTTTACATTGTAATTTAATTGGCTCTGTTTGGAACTATATTCATCGGTGGATAGGTGTATCTGTGGTCATGCCTGCTACTGTGGCAGATCTTTTCATTCAATTTAGTCATATTGGTGGTGCTTCTAAGACGAGGCGATCGATATTACAGGTTATTTGGTTTGCAACAACGTGAGAATTATGGAAAGCAAGAAACAACATAATTTTTAATGCTACAAATAGTTCAATTTCTCAGGTGGTGGACAAGATCAAGTCAGTAACCTTTAGGTGTTGAAGGGAAAACTCGTTACTCTTCCCGTCGTCATGGTTGGTGGCTCAGTCCTTTTACCATCCTCGGTATAGGCAAATTTTCGTTTTCCTTCGTTTTTGCTTTTGTTTTTGGCACTCGGTGTTGGCTTGTAAATATTACTGACATCCTCTTTGTATTTTTTGGTGTTTCCTCCTAAGTACATCTTGTGCTAGGATTTCCAATGGTAATATTTCATTTTACCCTCTTCAAAAAAAAAGAAACTATTTATGAGCATCTCTTATTTGAATTCTTTAATTTATATTTCTCATGCCACTCTAATAATATATCTTTCTCATACAAAATTAATTACATTTCTTAATACGTGTGAAATGACCAATGTGTTGTATACTTTGGGGTGGATGTAGTAATTTATTAGAAATTTTTTTTCAAACAATAATTTATTAGAATGTTATATAATTTAATGAATAAAACATATTTAATATTTTTAAAAGGAATGCTAATCGGTGCCGACAAAACACCGGTTAAAGAAGTAAATATAATAGATTTTACATTGAAAATTAAGTAATAATTTTTCAAAAGTAAAAAAATTTAATTATCAAGTTAAAACTTTGTTTTTAATTTCTTCAATCAGTGTCTCCGAGACACCAAGTAACATAACTCATATATCAATCAACTTTAGCACTTCACCTGCTTTGATGGTTTTTACTCTTTTTCTTTTTTTTAGTAAAAGATACTTATAGCATTTCATTAATAATAAGTTGTTCAATACAATGAGGTACATGATATAAGATAGCGGGACTAGTTAATAATGGGGTAGCTTCCGCTAGGGTATGAGCTGCCACATTGACTTGTCGCCTGTGAAACTCGACCATTGAGTTTGTAAACTGAGAAGAAAACAATCTTCGGCAGGCAGATAGAATGCATCCAGTCTTCGTAACATCAATCCTGTTCTTATGAAATGCATCAATAATAACCTTCGAATCTGAACCGAAATCAACATTATTAAAATCCATATCACTCAGTCATTCGAATGCATAAAATAAGGTCAAGGCTTCACCTGCTGCAACCAAACACATATGTGATATAGGAATAGATTTAGCAAGCACAAAGGTACTCGTCTCATCACGTATGCAAATGTTTATTCATGTCTGATTCAATTGGTTTGAGAAAAATGCATTCATGTTACATTTAAAACGACCATGAGCAGGTGCTAAAGTATTCATTTTGGAGGACTAAAGTATTCATTTTGGTATTTTTTTTTTTAAATAGAGACTATTATTACAAACTAACTACACTATTATGGATAACTAAAATTACCTTCAAATTTTAAGAGAACTAAACTTAAAAACTCATAATTTTGTAGGAACTAAGATCATATTTAACCCTATATTTTTTCCTAATAGAATAGAATTGAAAAAAGATTCTCTAAATGTTAAAAAAAAAGATGTTTTACATTTATTAATTTAAATGAAAAGATTGTACATAGGTATAGGCTGTTCCACCAAAGAAGAAAGAAAAATAAAATTGTAGAGTTTGGAAATGTGAAAGAAAAAAAGAGTAGGAAAAGGTGGAGACAGAGAAAAGATGGGGGCGCTGAAACATCACGTGAAGACAACATGAAATCCGACAGACACATAGTCAACACGTTTGGGGCCCACCGCCAAACACGCCCGCTTCTGATTCGGTCTCTTTTCGTACGCAGTGTTTTCGCCGTCGGTGCCGCCTGCACTTTAATTAACATTAATTAATTAATCCCATTTAAATAATCATTTTTATTTTCCTTTTTTAACAACACGCAACACAATACAGGAATAGAAAATAGAATGAACCAGTCATCATGAAAAGAAACGAATACACACACACACGAGGACCCTTCTCTCTCTATCTTCATTTGGTGGACCTAGCCGCATATAACGCCGTAGGATTAAATTTTGCATTGAGATTCACGCCGTAATCAAGATAAGCCAATCAATACACGAATCACGATACCATTATAATCCATTTGATCTCAACCATTATTGACTGTTCTGAACCATTCAGATCAAATACCCACGCTTCTCATCATCATCATCAACCTCAAAAAGTTCCTTTCTTCTGTTTGAGATTAGTAAATCGAATTGGATTCATTAATTGAAGGATTTAGATTAAACCAAATAAAATATGCCCAAGGAGTATAGGCATTTGGACATACATACACTCATTTTAGAAGGACTAAGATTCAATTTCTGAGTATTAAATAGCTTAACTAATTTGAACTAACAAATAAAAAATTGAAAGTCTAATCTAACGACTGTTATTATTATTTGTCATTCAAAAATAATTCAATTAACCTAATTAAGTTATAATGTTTAATCGAAATTCCCATTGAGGCACAATTGTCACGCAAAAAACCCGTACTTTTATTTCTGTTGAGGTGAAACAATAAGCCTTACTTAGCTTAACTTAGCTTTTTTGTTGAGGTGAAACAACAAGCCTTACTTAGCTTAAGTATTTCATAATTAATAATTGCGCTACCTATAAAAATGATTAAAATTCAATTCATCGAAGATTAAATAGCTCAAATGATTTGAACTGGAATAAAAAGTTAAAGGTATGGTTTTAAACTCGATCAAAAACGTAAATATAAATATTAATCTAATGGCCAATTAACTTATAACTTTCAATCAAAATTTCCCATTGATGAACAATTAAGCCATTTGATTCACGCACAAAACCTACTTTCTTTCTCTTTTTTTTTTTGAATAATAAAACCTACTTTCTTTTTGCTGAGGTGAAACAACAAACCTTACTTAGCTTAGCTAATGTCATACTACTTTGTAAAAAAACCTAGCCATTTAAATTTTCTAATTAATAAAACACCGGAAGAAAGTGGAGCCCATGTTGACAATATAGTGTAGCCAAATATCAAATTAAAAATACTACCATTAGTTAGAGAAAAAATATAACCTAACCTAATTATACACACAGCGGCGGCAACATTCACATGCCTGTAAATTGTAAAATCTTCAACCGAATACATAAAAACAAATCTGAACTGTACCTTACAAAAGTGAACATAAAATATAAATATACTCTACCTAGTGGATAACGTTTGATAAATGTTCAAATCAATTAAAAAATAAAACTAGATCCTCTTTGTTCTTTCAAATCCATGTTCCCCACTTTCATCAAACAAACAAACTAGAATGAAATCAAATAAAAATGCTACCATAACATATCATAGAGTAATTAACTAAAATTTCAATTCATAAACAACCATGAGATACTAATAACAAGTTCTCAGTTGCAAAAATTAATAAGGTTCCTTGTTTCAGTTATATTTACAAAGCGTGCTCGTTATCATCATAATCATGAACAAATCTGAGCACCATGTCAGCAACACACTTTGCGTTCTCTCTCTCTCTTTCTTCGTTAAATATTTTTCACGAGAGTGATTCCGTTCATCAAAATGGGTACTTCAAAAAACGAAAAAAAATAATTAAAAATCAAATTTTTTTTTGCTTATGGGTCTTCAAAACAGATCCAGATCAAGCAACTTCAGGTGGTGGAGGAACATTAAGATCAAGATCCAAGAGTCTCTGACGTGGCACACCTTCATAATCAACAACGGAAGAAGATGAACCAGAACCAGAGTCACTCTGCACGGCGGCGCGTCGAAAATCAGCCATAGGACGTTCAAATCCACACATCTCACGACGGCCAACGGTTAGGGCAGTTTCAGCACGTGAGAATGCGTCAAAAAACATAACAGGACGCGCCACCGGGTAAGCCAAGGTAACACCACCGGTACCGGAGGAGGATACGGCGGAGAATGGTGTTAAAGTTAAATCAAGCGGCGGTGGTGATGGTGATTCAAGAGTGCTGCTTTGACTAGGGCTACGGTTGTTGATAATCTCCAACGGCGTTGGAAAATTTGTCTTGGCTTTCGAGCCGCGAAACTCACGTGCCGCTTTGTCGTAAGCACGCGCCGCTTCTTCAGCGGTGTCAAATGTTCCAAGCCAGACACGTGTTTTTTTACCTGGGTCACGGATCTCAGCGGCGTAACGACCCCATGGACGTTTTCTTACACCTCTGTAACGAATCTCTTTTTGGGCTTGAGCCTGGGCTGAAGGGTTGGGCCCAGGCCCGGTAGTGGTGGTGGTGATTCTGTTATCTCTTGGAGCCATTGTGAGAACTGAGAAGATTGAAAATTGAAAGTGAGAAGTTTACTTTTTTTTTGGTTTAATGGGAGACAGAATGAACATAAAGAGTTTTTTTTTTTGTGAATTGTGAAACTGAGACAATGTCTGAGGGAAACAAGGGGGAGAATAAGGTGGTTTTATAGGAAAGAATGAGGAGAGAGAGAAAAAAAAACTACGGCGCGTGCGTGTGTGCGTGACTGCGTGGTGTGAGGAGTTATAAAGCTACGCTCCTTTTAAGCGATTGTTGTTTACACAAAACGTGTCTTCTGTAACACGAACCGAACCACTTTTGTTCCAAGCTGCTTGTTTCCCAATCCTCTTTGTCTTTGGTTTTAGTTACTCAAGAGGTTCATTTATTTTTCCTTATTTCCCTATTCATTGTTGTTCTAATCTAGACCCTATGTTCCCTTCAATTGGACTACACCTAAAAATCACTAGTAGTAAAACATTTGTAAAAAAAAAAATAATTGACTAATTTTTGTTATTTCGAATTCCATTCATTTTAGGTTGTGTTCTTTCCTATTTTAAGTTTGAGAAATAATTTTTGAGTAAAGTGTCTTTATTTGGCATTTAAATTACGAAAAGAATACTAGTACTTACTAGAAATTGATTTGTTGGGGGCATGGCAGTGGATTTTCCACTAATAGTGTAAGCATTGACTGTAAACCCATGTTTGACGGCAAAATGTGTTGTGGTACTAGCTGGTAGTTAGGGTGGCAAAATAGAAAAACGGCATTTTATGCTAAAATTCGGCATCTTAACTTTCGAATATCTTTACCCTAAAAATAACTTTCACACTTCCAGTGTTGGTATGGTACTACCGAAACATTGGTTGCCCTTTCTTTATTGCCTTCTTGTGGTACCCATGGAAATGGTAAACTTCGCAAAACCACTCCTAGTATAACAATCATTATTAATTTATATGCATCTTAATGTAATTTCTTTTTGCACATAAATCTAATTATATCACATGAAAATATTGTTCTTATAGGCTAATTTCTAAATACATGTTTAAAAAAATATATACTGTCAGTATATACAAATTATTAGTAGCAAATTTGTAGTACTTCCTTTGAGATCAGTTTTTTAAACATACATTATTCATTCTTTTAAAATCATACAGTCAAATTACTTTCGGTCAAAACTAGTTTTCCCCAATTAATACACCCATAGAATACTCTACTACTTCATCCCTTAATATTTTTCGACCCGAATTTTCAACTAAATAAGGAAATACAATAATGACGAATAATAAGTGACATTATTTGTAAATCTTTCAAAGAATGAGTGACTTATTTATAATGAAGAGTTTCAAAAGAAATGACATTTTAACTCCTTTTTTCTTTTTAGGAAATTTTAACTTATTATTTTATAAGGCAATACTCTCTACATTTTTTTAGACAATACTTACTACTTTTTTTTTTCTTTTCAATTCTAGCTTCTAATTAATTGTTATACTTTTTTTTTTCAATTCTAGCTTCTAATCACAATGTTGTCTTATCAAGGATATTTTTGTCTTTTTAAAAATAATAATATGTCTTTCTCTTCTATTTCTCTTTTCTTTCTCTTGTACCAAACAATATACCAAATCTTCTCTATTTCTCGTTCCTTTCTCTCTTCTCAAACTCTCTCTTGCCTATTTTTCTCTTTCTAACTTCTCTTTCAAACGTGTAAAATTGTTGAATGTATCCTATTTTAAATGGAAAAAGCACAATATATTTATATTTATATTTAAACAGAAAACTCATCTTTTATTTTTGGTACATAAAGGAAAACGGCTAATGGCAATGCAAGGAGAAAAAGGGGAAATGAGGTATAAAAGCATCTCCATAGGAAGAGACAACAAGAATTAAAGAGATTACTCCTACTAAAAAAACAGTGAAATCGGTTACACGTGCAGCAAAAAAGAACCCCACACGCTCAACAAAAGAAGCGCGTACTCACACGCTCCACACAAACCTCACCCATGTTATGAAAACACTTGGCACGGTCAACGAGGTAAAGTTGACTGCACTGGATTTAAAGCACCGCGCCGCCCCAGCGCCGAGAGAGAGCGTGAAAGTGGGACCCACCAACATCATTAAATAATTGCGTTAAGACAGGGCCGCCCCTATCCACGCTGCTTCGTTTTAAACCCGACACGTGGTACGAGGCTGCGTTTCTTATTTAACGGCAGTTAACTGAACCGTCACTTTTATGACGGCGTTTAAGTGTAAGACATTTGTCGGCATTCTCCGCCTCTTCGCCGCGTGAGATGGATCATGAAGAAAGTTGTTTGAATGTTTCGGATTTGATCGGACGGTGAAGGATGGAGATGGGTTGAGAGAGTGACACGTGGTGTTTGGATCCCTTGCGGGAGACACGCACAGGAATATGGTGCCATCTTTAGCTAGAAATGTCATCATCGTTCTACTGCCGTCCTTTTTTTTTCCTCCCTTTCCACAGTCACACACCATTGAAATTCTTTTCCACATAACAATTTTTTTTAATTACTGTACAGTTGAAAAAAAAAGGAGAAAATTAGAGTAAAGTGTAATATGTCGATAAAAATAAAAGAAACTGAACAAGTTAGCATTTTTCAAAAAGAAAATAAGTGATTTTGTCTAAACATTAAATCGATAAAAAATTAAAAATAGCTTACAATCAACGAGATATTATTTGGCTTCAATAAAACAAAAGTTTACTCATACTTTTTTCTCTCATGGAAATCAGAATCTAATCATACAGTACTTTTTTTCGACGGTATATATACTCAATTATTCATTCTTAATTTTTTGTATAAAAGGTATGGAATACATGACCAATTGAGAAAAAAAAGAAGTACATATTTTAGTCCTCAGATTGTGTTCTAGTACATGGAAATGTTCGAAATGTTCATATTAGTAGGTAATTTTATACTCTCTTCGATAGGTGTGTATGTGGGTTGGTTTGGATGAAGTTTGACCAGACCTAAGACCCGAATCATATAGGGCACTTCAGTTTGGGTGAGGTAAAATAACCGTTATACTATTAAGTTCGTTTGAGTAAATCCACTAATTTTCGGTTTGGGTTGGATTGGGTAGTGGGTTACCCAATTTATTTTTTTGTCTTTTTGTTGTTGTTAATATTAAATGGAGTAAATAGGCAATTACCCCCTCTGAAATTGTAAGTTTCGTTAATTACCCCCTAACGTTAACAAAACTTCAATTACCCCCTGAAATTGTACAACGTTAATCAATTTACCCCCTCAGTCAAATTCTTATGTTAGTCAACATGACATTTTGCAAATACCTCCCTGAAGCTTTGCACTTATGTACAAAATGTCCCCCAAACTTGAAAATTTATATATTTTTTTTCTTCTTATCCTTGACTCAAACTTGAAGAAATAAAAATCATCAACATCAATGAAACAACAAAATCTAATTTATAATCACCAACATCAATAATGTTTAATTAAGGAAGTACGTAAATTGAGATTGTTGTTAGATACCTGAATGGTTGGGAATACTAGGAATTAGATGTGGATGCCTTGAGTCTAATGACAAAGTGTTAATGTAGAACATGTTTGCTCATTCTAACTTTGTTCATCAGATACAACAAACAACTGACCAAATCCTTGCATATCATTTGATGTTTATCAAAATTTCTTCTTCTTCCCTTCCATTGGAAGGTTGAAGAATTGTTCAACACCAATCTTCACATTTTCAACCAATGAAGTGTTGACTCCATGGTTAATCAGCTACAATTAATTTTCAAATTATCTTTTTTTGAAAGGCAAACTAATTACCAAATTATCTTTTTATGTACAAATTAATTTTTTCCTTGGACAGTAGTAATTAAATCTTAATTACCTGCTTTATTTTGAATGTATGAAATCTATACCTAAAAATAAATTGTATTTCTTCAAGTTTGAGTCAAGGATAAGAAAAAAAATATATAAATTTTCAAGTTCAGTGGGCATTTTGCACATAACTGCAAAACATCAGGAGAATAATTGCAAAACATCATGTTGACTAACAAAAGAATTTGACAGAGAGGGTAAATTGATTAACATTGTACAATTTCAGGGGGGTAATTGAAGTTTTGTTAACGTCAGGGAGGTAATTGACGAAACTTACAATTTCAGGGGGTAATTGCCTATTTACTCATATTAAATGGTTAAACCCACTAATACTCAACTTTTTTATTTTCTAAAAAAATATTTTGTAACTTATTTTCACTATATATTTTTAATGTATGAAAATCATAAATGATAATATCAAATAATAAATTTCATCATAAAATACTTGCAACAAACTAAAATTGCATGACATAAAATCAAAATATCCAAAAAATGCAACATTTGAATTTGTAACTCTTGCATATTTTTTATTTTCAATATAGAATGATTTGTGCCAATATGAAAAATTAGACTTGATTTATAACCAAAATATAATTTATTTTTTTAGACAAAATGACCAAAATATTTTGTATTCTCCTTTTTTCTTTCCAATATAGACCTGATTTATTGGGTTTGGATGTGGTTTTACCCGAAACCCGTTTTTTTTTTTTGGATTTTTTTTTTTTAAAACCATACTCACCCAACCTAACCCACTTTTATTGGTTTTTTTGGTTGGGTTTGACCGGGTTTTCCGGGTTGACCCAACCCATGTACACCCCTACTCTCCATTCCTTTTTAAATGTCTCTTTTGAAGATTTTTTTTCCTTTTATTTAACTGTCACTTTCAAAGTTCAAAGCAACATTAAATGTTGTTTTACCAATATTGTTCTTAGTTATTTATTGTGGAAAGAGAAATATGTGAAATGAGATATTAAATGAATAAAGTCATTATAGTAAAACCATAAATTATTGTAGTATCAAAAGTAGTAAAATTTATTGACCGTCTTGATTTATGTAATATATTAAAAGGTGACAATTAAAAAATAACGGAAGTAAGAATGAACATCTACCAATGAATACAAAAGGCAAGATTCAATTTATGACGAAGTTGAATATTCGTGTTTTGGTTTAAACTAGTTTGTAGAGATTTATGGTTTTGGTGTTGGCTTTGTTTTGAAGGGTTTGTTTTTTGAGGTGTGATATTTTGACAACTTAAAAAAGTTGTTGGTATCCACATCTTAGCTTAAATTTCTCAAAATCAAGACTGACACAAAAATCGAGGTAGAGAAATACTATTTTTGTTTCTTATTATAAAAAACAAAACCAAAAAACATTCAAAACAATACAATCATTAATTAATGTAATTTTTTGAATATTTTTATAAATATACCCGTATAAAAAATTGTGAAACATTAAATATACCCACTAACATTAAAAAGAGAATCATTAAATGAGGGGTAAAAATGTCTTTTAAGCAATAACTACACCATAAAAGTTGTGACATTTTCTTATAAATATGACCCATGTGAATTTTAACCAATCAAAGAGAGTGTGTTGAAAAGTGTGTGGTAGAATGAGCGTTACTAGCATTCCTAGTATGATGTATGAATTTTATTTTGGTGTTTCGTCTATATACGACGTATTTTGCTTTGTAATTTCTATGTTGTCGGTCTTTGTTAGTCTTGTGCAGAGATTTGATTTTTAATAAATTTTGTCGTTTTAAAAAAAGGATTGCATAAATAATATAATCTCTTCAATCCACATGCAATTCGGATTATAAAGATTATATTTAGCTAAATAATGAGCAATAGTGTCACTTCACGCCTAACAAGTAGAAAGTTTAAATTATAAAAACAAACATTAAAATTAACAAAACAAAATAGAAAACTTTGCATTGAAAATAGCATGTTTTACACTTAAGAGTTTGACTACACAAGTTTCAAGTTTTTTTTTACTATATATGTTTCTTTAACTAGTGTCACAAGGACACTTGTTAGCATTTTCTTAAAATTAATGCATTCTATAATACTAGAGACAAAATAGGAATGGTATTGTTGTTGAGCATTCGACATTGGGAGTACATTGAATCAAGAGTAAGTGTAGTTTATAAACGACGCTGGCGTTTTTTAATCGAATAAGATGTCTTTTACAAGTGATGAAATCATGAGTGATCACACAAGATCTAAAGTGGACAATACATCATGAATGGAGGGTTGTGAATTTGAGGTTAGGACATTAGTGACTTAGGTTCAGAAATAGTTTCATAAACTCCTCACCCTCCGCTTTTACCTCCATTGCACATGAGGATACTATTGATTCATGTTCCATCATTAGAGACATTACTTATTGACGTATCATTTAACCCACCACACTCTCCTTCCTTGTACAACACATTACAAAGTCACCACCACTAACTTTGGACGGACGACTTGGAGGACGGACGACTTGGAGGGCAACTATTATGTACTGACCCAAGACCCATAAGGCAGAGAAAACGAAGGTCTAATCGGATTCTTTGCAACCTCAGATCCTCCCCGTTATGTAACGTCGCAATGAATATCAACAGTTGTCGAAGCCAAGCACATTCATGAGCGTTGTCTATAACAAACCACCCATTATTCCCCAACGGATCCCCTTTGTTGTATATAAAAGACATCATTCACTGTAATGCAAGGTACATACTCTCACCCACTTGATAAATCTCACTTTTTACTCTCTTAATGATTATAAGGTCACATTTTTTGCATGCACGACCCTCCAACATCCATCTTGATAGACGGTGTTTCAGCTCGACCTATCAATCTCTTTGACATTAGATCAATATGTTTTCCATTCACTTTCTTAAACAGTCTCACAAATACTTATATCAATAGATATGTTTAAATAAGTCGGTATAACAAGTTTATGGTAAGAAATCTACAATTGACAGTTCAGAAAGAAGTTAGTTTTATTTGTCATACCATAATAAGCCTAGAGCAAACTATTGCAAGTCGCTAGCAGCCCTTGATCAATTCCATGTGTAGAAAGTAGAAACAAAATTAGATTTGCCTAGCTTACCGAACTTTATAAGTCATAGACATTTTCCTGATTTTGTCTCATTCTTCCTTATAGTGTGAGTTGTTCTCTGTCTCTGTCTTATGGGTCTAGTCTTGTTCGTGTTGTACTAGTTTTGATTATAACTTACTTGCACTAATTTGAGAGGTTGATGCAAAGTCCCAAGCTATACGGAATCAAAATACACACATTAACCACTGAAATTTTGAAGCCCATAATTTTGCCGAATTTTGAAGCAAGAGAATCATAAGAAAACAAATATTATTAATGGAAATATGCGTCATTAGAAATTCATATAATTATGTTTTTTGTTTTCAAATCCAATTTCAACGGTCGATGTGACAAAGAACCTCCTGAATTAATACGTTTCCCATATCATACATAATTGATAGAGAATCAAATGAATGGTCGTGTAAGCGTGGCTACAACATAATTTCTATTTTTTGAAATTATTAGGACATAGATTATTGTCATGGATTTATTGTAATTTGTCTTCAAGATGGTAGTCATTTTCAATATATGAAAATATGAAGTCACTTTGTCATAAGTTGTGTGTCTTGCGTTAATATACGTTCGCACGAATATTGCTCTTCTTATAAAGCAGCTTCAGTGCATGAATGAGAGTTATACTCTTTTGTTTTCCCACGTAAACTTATTGCTCTTCTTTTATCAAAGGAAAAAAGAATTTATTGCTTATGTTGAAAAATATGTAGAGTAAATAGGGGTAATTTTGTAAAGAAATAATTAATGCATTTGAAATCATCAAAAGGATCTTATAAAAAGGGACAATTTTTTTTCCTAAAAGGGTCCTATAATAAGGGACGAAGGTAGTAGTACCTTTATTGATTAATCATAAAATTAGTATATTAATTAATCAATCATCAGTTACATTATTGGACAACATATCTCATAATTAAGTCAAATAAGATGCAGAGATAAATAATTTAGGCCCCGTTTGGATTGGCTTATTTTGAGCTTATGTGGGCTTATCTACTCTCATAAGCCTTTTTAAAGGTGTTTGGGTAAATAAATAAAAATAGCTTATCATAGTTTCATAAGCTGCTT
>Ga0315914_1005778_pt1 | contig 17848 bp, 11 predicted proteins | sample MpolenodulesMG_FD_203920 | JGI IMG/M metagenome (GOLD analysis project Ga0315914, IMG submission 203920) | Medicago polymorpha root nodule microbial communities from Los Angeles, California, United States - elongated nodules | ecosystem: Host-associated > Plants > Roots > Nodule | place: USA...
TAAACACCCCCACCCCCCCCCCTCCCTCCCCCCCCCCCCCCCCCCCCCGCCCCCCCCCCCCCCCCCCCCCCCCTCCTTTCTCCGAAACCTAACTTTTCTTTTGCTCTGGATTTCTTTCTTTCCTTTTCTGTATCCCTGATTCTCTAATGTTTTTCTCTATTTATAATCACTGGTTGGGTTCTCACTTAATCTTTGACATACTTACTATCTGCATCTCTAATTTGGCGACTATTCTTTTCTTAAGTATACATATTTGTTGTTTACATTTTCCTCTGCTTAAATCATTAAAACCTTGCACATATCACTATCTACACATCCTTTTCAACCCAATTTTACTAATGCACTACTGTTAGCACCCTACTTCTTTATTCTCACCAAAAATATTATTTTCTTCCCAAAACTTATTTTCCTTCACTCTTTAACCAACCAATTAACCTATTTATTTCCTCATTACCTATTCTCCCAATAAATACGACTAATTAAATTAATAATATCAAACAAACCAATACTAATATATTAATATTTAGGGGTGTTACATATAGTCACTGGTTCAATTGCCACCGTCATTGATAGGACATATTTGGTGGATGATTAGAAATTACTTTTGTAAATTCTATTTGAGCTTGAGGCCCTGACCCTGGTGAGCATCCAAAGCTCACCTAAACATTTTGTAACCAAATCTATTTTTACAATAGATAATTCATTTTTTGAATGATAAATTGGTAGAGAAAATTTTAAATAGTTATTGGATTAAAATTAAATTAGTGGTGTGTGTTTGTGTGTGTGTGAACCTTGAAAACACAATCACAAATCTTAGGCTCCATGGTTTGCCGGCAAAGCCAAAATTACCATTGGAGGTGGCAAAGTTGATGTCCTATTTGACACTGATGCTTTCTTTGATGTCGATGATTTCATCAATTTTGATGCCAGGGGTAACAACAATTTTCGTCTTACCCGTTTTTTTTTTCTTCTTCAATTGCCTTTTTATAGGTTGATGATAATGCTGAATTTGGTTAAATTTATGTTGGCTTTAAAAGTGTGGTGCTAGATATGATAGTAAACCGTCAATGCAATGCGGTATGAAAGGTTTAGTAGATTTCTTCTGACGTAACTTAGAATCTGAAATGCTTTTCACCGAATCCCATAGTTGTTTGTTGATGTTCATGATGATGGTTAATATTTGAGTATGAATACAAATTTGAGACATAGAAGTTGTCGAGGTAATGATGAGTCAAAATATATCATGCCTTGAACCTATAGGTGAATATTTATAATTATATCAGAAACTACGGCATTTAATTATATCTATTTCTGATGCTTATAATAAAAATTAAATTAAATTTATTCGCAAAATAAATTAATAAAATTCAAATCCAAATTTTAGAATTATAATAATATAATAAATAAATGAATATAAAAATATAATTCTTAAATATAATGATAATATTTGAAAGTTGGAGGATTTTAAAACTTTTTGCCTTTAGTGTCTCGGGAAAGTAAATTCTCTGCACATTATTTGTCTGACCAAATTATGTGCGTTATCAAGTTTCATAAATTATTTTTTATTACAAGAAATAAACTAATATTCATTTCATTTGAATTTGGATATAAGTATAATTTTTTTTTGATAATTTGGATATATAGTGAATATACCTTCAAGCTACATGTACATATATACTTATATCCAAATTGTTAAATGACTTTTTATAGCCATTTAATTTTATCTATTTCCAAATTCAAATGAAATGAGTATTGTTTTATTTATTGTAATGAAAAATACTTTATAAAATCTGATATCACACATAATTTGGTCAAACAAATAACGTGTAGAGAATTTACTTTTTCGAGACACTAAGGCAAAAAGTAATAAAATCCTCCAACTTTATAATTTTATCTTTATATTTAAGAATTATATCTTTATATTCATCTATTTATTATATTATTATAATCATAAAATTTGCACTTGAATTTTATTTATTTATTTATTTTGCGAATAAATTTAACTTAATTTTTATTATAAGAATCAGAAATAGATAAAATTAAATGTCATAATTTATGATATAATTATATATGTACCTATAGGTTCAAGGCATGATATATTTTGACTCTTCATTACCTCTACAATTTCTCTGTCTCAAATTTGTATTCATACTCAAATATTCACCATCATCATGAACAACCATAAACAACTATAGGATTTGGTGAAAAACATTTCAGATTCTGAGTTACGTGAGAAAAAATCTACTGAACCTTCCATACTGCATCACATTGACAGTTTACTATCATATCTAGCATCACACTTTTATAGCCAACATAAATTGAACCAAATTCAGCATTATCATCAATTTATGAAAAGGCTATTGAAGAAAGAAAAAGGGTGAGAAGAAAATTGTTGTCAAAAATTGATGAAATCATCGACGTCAAAGAGGGAATCAACTTTTCTACCTTCGATGGTAGTTTTGGTTTTGCTGGCAAACCATGGAACCTAAGATTTGTGACTTGTGATCATGTTTTAATATTTTAACTTACACAACTATAATTTATTGATAATTCATTTAATAAATTGTGGGTTATGATACAAGTAATCTTTTTTCAATTATTATTTTTGAGATATGTGAAATTTTAAAGAATATTATAATTTTTTTTTTCAAAACTTGGTATCTAGTTCAAGAACCGGCTATTGGAGGGGTCAAATCCCAATGAATATTATACATATAACTCAAACAATAATAAGGTCTATATAACCCGACAAATGCCGGGAAAATAAGCTAGTAAGAATTAAAACAATTGAAATCTTAAATTATATGGACATAACCGAAATGAAAAAAAGAGAGTAACCCGAAAACCACCCAAAATGTCATGGATCAAATGCACATATAACCTAGCTTTATTAAGGTTAAGTTGAGTTAAAAAAAAGTTATATAAACAAACTATATAATTTTATTTTTACTTTAAGCAAAAATATTAAATATATTATGTGAAACCATTTCGAAATGACACTTAAAATATAAGAGAAAGAATATTACCTGGTCAATTGACACTTGCAGCTAGGGTAGAGCATCAGACAGATTTTGTCAATTTCGAATGAAAAATCTCAAAATCGAATGGAACCAAAGAGGAGTATATCGAAACCATTCACGACCGGTTATGGCATCGGATTGATCGGGTGGCGGTTTATGCGGTTGTACCGGTTTGCGGGTGGGTTGGTTCAGTTACGAGTTTACAAAGAAAAAAAGCTGCAAAATCTTAATCGTACTCTTCTTGATCTTCCTCAGATTCATCATAAACAAGATCTGCACATATGGATTTAAATTTTAAAAATAAAATGTATAGAATACGATCTGGTAGGATGTGACTTAAACATATAGATCAAGCACATGATTAACCACAAAACAGATCTGCACATATGGATCAAACATAAGGATGAGTAAAAACTATTGGATCTTTGAGTAGATCTATGGAGAAATCATTGACCATTAGATAACATAATACAAATTGATCAGAAACTCAATCTCACATGATATAGGAAATGATGAAATTATTGGGTTTGGAGAATAAACAAATAACCTAGCTTTATTAGGGTTAAGTTGAGATTAAAAAAATGTTTAAATAAACAAACTAGATAATTTTATATTTTGTTTAAGCAGAAATATTAAATATATTATGTGAAACTATTTCGAAATGACACTTAAAATATAAAAGAATATTACCTGATCAACTAACACTTGCAGCTAGGGTAATGCATCAGACGGGTTTCGTCAATTTCGAGTGAAAAATCTCAAAATCGAATGGAACCAAAGAGGCGTATATCGAAACCATTCTCGACCGTTTATGGCATCAGATTGATTGGGTGGCAGTTTATGCGGTTGTGCGGGTTTGCGGGTGGGTTGGTTTGGGTACAACTTTACAAAGAAAAAAGCTGTAAAATCTTAATTGTACTCCTCTTCTTCCTCAGATTCATCATAAACAACATCTGCACATATGGGTTTAAATTTTAAACATAAAATGTATAGAAACAGATCTGGTAGAATGTAACTTAAACATATAGATCAAGCACGTGATTAACTACAAAACAGATATGCACATATGGATCAAACATAAGGATGAATAAAAACTATTGGATCTTTGAGTAGATCTATCGAGAAATCATTGACCATTAGATAACATAATACAAATTTATCAGAAACTCAATCTCACATGAGATAGGAAATGATGAAATGATTGAGTTTGGAGAATAAACAAATAACCTACATTTATTAGGGTTAAGTTGAGTTTAAAAAAAGTTTAAATAAACAAACTAGATAATTTTTTATTTTTTTATGCAAAAATATGAAATATTATGTAAAACTATTTCGAAATAACACTTAAAATATAAGAGAAAGAATATTACCTAGTCCATTGACACTTGCAGTTAGAGTAGAGCATCAGACGCGTTCGGTCGGTTTTGGGTGAAAAATCTTAAAACTGAATGGAACCAAAGAGGAGTATATCGAAACCATTCCCAGTCGTTTATGGCATCGGATTGGTCAGTGACTGTTTATGCGATTGTGCGTGTTTGCAGGTCGGTTGGTTCGGTTACAAGTTTACAAAGAAAAAAAGCTGCAAAATTTTAATTGTACTCCTATTCTTCCTCAGATTCATCATAAACAAGATATGCACATATGAGGTTGAATTTTGAACATAAAATGTATAGTAATAGATCTGGTAGGATGTGACTTAAACATTTAGATCAAGCACGTGATTAACCACAAAACAGATCTGCACATATAGATCAAACATAACTTTGAATAAAAACTATTGGATCTTTGAGTAGATCTATTGAGAAATAATTGACCATTAGATAACATGATACAAATTGATCAGAAACTCAATCTCACATGAGAGAGGAAATGATGAAATGATTGGGTTTGGAGAATAAACAAATAACCTAGCTTTATTAGGGTTTAGTTGTGTTTAAAAAAAAGTAAATAAACAAACTACATAATTTTATATTTGGTTTAAGCAAAAATATTAAATATATTATGTGAAACTATTTCGAAAGGACTCTTAAAATATAGGAGAAAGAATATTACCTGGTCAATTGACACTTGCAGCTAGGGTAGAACATCGAACATGTTCGGTTGGTTTTAGTTGAAAAATCTCAAAACCGAATGGAACCAAAGAGAAGTATAGCAAAACCATTCTCGACCTTTTATGGCATCAGATTGATCGGGCGGCGGTTTATGTGGTTGTGCGGGTTTGCAAGTGGGTTGGTTCGGTTACAAGTTTACAAAGAAAAAAGCTGCAAAATCTTAATTGTCTTCCTCTTCTTCCTCAGATTCATCATAAACAAGATCTACACATATGAGTTTAAATTTTAAACATAAAATGTATAGAAACAGATCTGGTAGGATGTGACTTAAACATATAGAACAAACACGTGATTAACCACAAAACAGATCTGCACATATGGATAAACCATAAGGATGAATAAAAACTATTGGATCTTTGAGTAGATCTATAGAGAAATCATTGACCATTAGATAACATAATACAAATTGATAAGAAACTCAATCTCACATGGGAGAGGAAATGATGAAATATAATGAATGGGTTTGGAGAGATAGAAGGAGAATGAGAGAAGGTTGAACTTTGAAGCTAATAGGATAGGGGCGTTTGGGTAGTGTGTTTTGAGGTGGTTGAGACCGTGAATGAGTGTGGATGAAAGGTATTTATACCTAGGTTAAAAATAAAAGATCAAGCTAGGCCCACTTATATTCCATGTGCGGTCAGACATGGGCTCAAATGGTTTAGAAATTTCATAACCTAGCCCGACCGTAACAACTCATGCGAAACTTTGTTGAGTTGGCCCATAACCCATTCGAACCCGTTCGAGACACAAATTATAGATACAGTTTTATCAGGTTCGGTTAGGTCTGGTTCCTTTGCTCAGCGATACTCGCAACATGAAAAAAAATTGATATAAAGTAAATTCTAAACCCAAAGTTTTAAAAATAAAAAATTGAAAAAAAATTGGGAAGAAAATAAATTGTTAAGATATTGAATTAAGAACTTCTTTTACCTACCTATATTTTCGAAATATCTATAGGAAAAGAGTTTTTTTTTTTTTTTTTTAGAGGAAATCTATAGGCAAAAGAGTTGAATGGTAAACAAAATAGATGATAATATTCCTTTAAAAAAAATAATTGTTATGTAAATACTTTTTTACTTTATATTTATGATTAATTGTTTTTCTCTTTTTGATATATAAACCAAATTAATGCATTCAAAAGTGGAATATAAAAGAGAAAGATGTCATAAGTCAATGTCAACCGGATTTTTTTTACAAGGTAAGTACATAACCTACATCCTAAATTTTAAAAAAAGAAAATGACCAAAATGAGGAGAAAAATGAATTGTTTGGATATTGAATGATTATTAATTTACTTTAGATAGATATATTTTAAATAATAAACAGACAATAGATTTGAATGATAAATCAGATAGCTGGTAATACATTTTTTATCTTATTTTAATGATTTTTTTTCTTTTTCTTTCTGATAAAAAAAATGCACTGAAAACTATACATATATAACCTTCTATTAAAAAAAGAAGGAAAAAAAACATTGACATTTAAGCTTATATCGGAACAAGTTCAATGGGTCCATACAAATAGAGGTTAATGCTTTGAACAAGGTTAGAGCCAAATGACACGATAATTATGAACAATTTGTCGGAAGGCATTCATGTAATTTGAAACAATTTTGGATGCTAATTCCAAATCTTAGTTATCGAGGCCATGAGTTTGTACTAAGGCACTACCAGGACCGTTACTAGAGTTTTACGGGTCTTAAGCATAATATCAGAAAATAACTCCTTACACAATACATCATAAAAAAATTTACTATTACTTTCCCGCCCTATTGGCTACTCGCGTGCCCTATTTTATTCCGAATATGAATTGTATAATTCGAACTGCCACAGTACAGACAGTACTGATAGTTTTGCATGTTTTTGTGGATTCATACTTTTTTTAAGATTAAAAATTAAATAAAATACAATTATGATAAAATTGTGCCAATAAATAATTATATATATATATATATATATATATATATATATATATATATATCATTATACACAAAAAGTTGAATTTATATCATTACACATTTTACCTAATGATATACATTTCAATTAATGATATACATTCCCTCAAAAAATGATGATATACATTTAATCCGGTGGTGCAGGATCAATACCGGAAAAGGTTAGAGCGCCTAAGACTTCTTTATACCGTCTATCGTCATTAATCGGATCATTTGGTGATCGTGAGCACTCAAGTTACATAGACCCACAATGACCATCACTAGCTACATCCACCACCTTTTCAATAAAGTAATGCATCCAAATTGGGATTTGGTCATTGTGTGGTATATAGACTTCAACCGGAATTGACTTAGGATTTTTGGGAGTTGGCTTAGGAGTTTTTGGAATTGGCTTAGGAGGACCAGGAGACATGTTGCTTTTCCGTGCACTCTTTCTACTTACCCCTGTTGAATTTGACTGTGAAGCCTGTGTCTGTTGTTCTTGAGAATCAACAATCTCCCAGAAGGAAGGCGATCGCTTAGTCGACCGAATGAAATGTTTATTTTTCTTTCGAGCTTCTTTAATGGTGACCTTTTTTTGGCGGTGCCCGCATAGAGGTAGTCTCCGGCAAAACAAACTATCGAAATTGTTCTTTGATATGCAACTTCATGTTATAATCTGCGTTCTTGAACCTGTCAATTTAAGAACTAGTGGAAAAAAGATGCATTATGTTCTGTCCTGTGACTATTCGGATTATATAATCCGAAATGTTCTACACATTTCGGATTTATATAATCCGAATTTATACGATACACCCCATACACATGTACTTGTTCACGTTGCAAGATGCATAAATGCTATATTTTCGGATTATATAATTCGAAATATGCTATAAAATTCCGAATTATTTAATCCGAATTTACTTAGTACAGAGGAAGAAAGTATAAAATCTGGGCAAAACCTAACACAATTTTTATAGAAAATACCTGAAGCAAATCCCATTCCGATAGCAGAGATGTCTTCCTTCTTATCTTTCATGTCACCCTCATACTCGAACCTCAACCTCTTCTAGTGAGTGTGAATTTCATCCAAACGTATGTGGGTGTTGTTCTTGATCTTCAATGCAATCGCACACGCACATGGCAATCCGAAAGTGATCAAACTCAAACAACCACACCTAAATTTATCTGTTCCGATATCAACTACTCGATCAGCCTCGTCTACGAGATAATACAAAGCTTTCTTTGAATCTATGTTCAAGCATGACAATGCTCGGTTGGAAGGAAGTGTGTATCTAAGTATGTTGTGACTCGAGCATGTTGTGAACTTGTTGCCAGTTTGTACTTAAATTTACCATACTACTAGTCATGTACTTTTTCAACCGGTTGTGTGCATATTTAACTCTGTTTGTTGTAGTATTCCCCTTATGCATGAATTTATTCACCCAAGACTTCACAATATTCTCCTTCACCGGACCCAAAATTGTACTTTCAACATATTCCACAAACTTGGGAAATTTAACGCACAAAACTTTGAACCGGTTGCAATTTTCAACATATGCTTCCTCCGTATCAGAATTCACAATATCCTCCCATGCAAGCATGATCGTCTTCACCATTGAATTTGGCTTTATCTTGTTTCCATCCTTGCCTTTGAGATCATTCACTTTGCAATATGTCTTACACTTTGATCTTACATTTCTTTTAATATGATACTCACACAACAGAGCAGTAGCCTCAGGGAAAATGGTATCGACAACATTCATCAAAGCATTGTCCCGATCCATGACAACTACTCTGAGGTAAAGATCTTTGGAATGCAACAGTTCATGACACCTCTCAAGAGCCCAAGTAATGCTATCTTCCTTCTCAAACATCATATTAGCAAATCAAATGGAGAACGTCAGCTGGGTAGAATGTTACCGACAAACTCAAGCAACGAAAGACAGTACTTGTTGGTCTTATATGTGGAATCCAACACAAGCACCATAGAGAATGTGTTAAAGAACTTGATACCATATGGATGCGCCCAAGATATATCACTGACATCATCGGAATCAGGATAATTCCTACAATGATACATATACTCATTCTCAACCAACGTTTCAAGAGATGTTACATGTCCATTATCGAACCCCTGATGGATTTCCTAAACCTTGACAAGCATTATAAACATGTTTGATAGTAGTTGAAGTGTTTTTGTTCCTCTTCCTTAAGTTGGTAAGCATTTGCCTCAGAGGAACGTTTGACTCAGCCATCTCATAAAGGTGCACACGTTCATTTGGGTTTAGACGTCCGACGGTTTTATGACCTTTCAACACATCTGCCATCTCATGGTTGTGTTTACCGTCACCAACTTTGAGGCTCCAATCACCAGGAATCAACACATAACCTCTCAGCTGAAACGGAAACTCACATTTAACCGAACCAACAATATTGCGCTGAGTCTTCCTCTTGTATAATCAAGCTTATCAGATTACGTAATCTGAAATGTCCCGTAATTTTTCCCACTTTTTTTAAAATTAGGGCTTTCAAAATATATAATTCGGAAACATAAGTTGTCTCCGGAATATATAGTCTGGAAATACTTACACCCTTGTTTTGTCCAAGATTGAACGCAGGGAGTGGCCAGATCATGTTTTAATTGGTTTTGGATTTCACAATCCTAAACGCATTCAGATTGTAAAATTCAGACAAAGGGTATTTTCGTAATGTGCATAGGGCGCGTGAGTGTGGGCTAGGGTGGGAAAAGTAATAGTCTAATTTTTTTTAGCTCATTGTGTGTTTTTATTAGCTCTTCATTTCATTTATTTATTTTGCTTTTCATTACCAAATAAATGTTTTTTTAGACAACATCTGAAAATAAATCAAATACTTTATACACACCAAAACAAAATAAAATATCGTAGGAGTAGAGAACAATGTCAAATGCAGCTATTGATAAAAAGAACAACAAAACAAAAAAGCTGATGCGTCTCACATAGGTTTTTTTCGTAGTGATCTCGCATCGGTTTTGTAATGATGAATGTGTTTTACATGATCATGCATTATCAAATTCAATTCTGCAATCCTTTCAGTTAATTCAAGAAAGTTGACATTATTATATTGATATAATTTATTTTTTTGGAACCTTTGAAAGACAAGATTATGGTTAATTTCTCTAGTAGGCCCATTTTCAACTAAAATAGAATTTGTTTTGTCATGAAAATTATCTCAATTTCTTGGATAATAAATATCATCGATATTTTTAATAGTAGTGATGCACATTATTAGGAATAAAGGGCCCAAAAAAATATCACCAATTTCTTCGATAATAAATTTTTGAGCACATTATTAAGAACAACCATTTTTTTTTTATAGGAGAGTGTATATTGAAATTTTAGTGCTACATGGGGTATATATAACAAATCGAGTCAAAATGAACAAAAAGATTAACAGCTTTTAGCCCAGCACTTCATCATGTCAATGTTTGGGGCCTTTTCAGATAATTTTTCTATATATACCCTCCAAAATCAAATATTTCTATATACACGCACCCACCTTAATTTTTTTTGGACCCCTTACCGGCATGGGCCCTAGGCCGTCGCACTCCCCGCCTATGCCCTAGGGATGGCCCTGGGCACTACCATATTCTTCTCCTACTATATGCCGTTATGTGTTCCATTGTTGTTACCACCAACAAATCAAATATCCTCAATAAAGCGTGAACGTAATTTGATTCTTATTGTTTGATGATATATGTTGGCATGAGAATTTGCAGGATTTGTTGCACCTCTATTTTTGTTTCAAAAAGTAAAAGCTAAAGCTTAGTTTAAACTAGGAGGACATATCTAAGAAACATATATTTCAAATTCTGCAGATTTTCATGCCAATGTATCATCATGAAGCAACAACAATCAACTACCTTCACGCCTTATTGATGTTAGAGTTTTTGGTGCTAACAACAATAAAGCCACATAATGGTATAGTCGGGGAAGCATCTGGTGGTAGTGCCTCAGATCCAACTCAAGATCTTAATAATAAACAAATAATTGTTGAGCTTGTTGTATTTGAGTATGGATGAACTAACAAATTTATAGATAAAGGCTTGTGGCTAAGGGTTCTATTCAGTTTGAGGTGATTGATTAAAACGAGATTTTTTCACCGGGGTTAAAACATTGTTCCATAGGGTACTTATAACGATTATCAAAACAATCTAAAGTTGAAACACATGGATTTGAAGGGTGTGTTCCAACATGAAGAACTTGAAGAAAAAATCTACATGGAGTAACCAAAAAGATTTGAGTATTACTTTTCCCACCCTGCGAAATTCTCGGACGTCCTATTTTTTCCAAAAATACCCCTAGTCCGGAATATATAATCCGAACTACTTTCGGAAAATTAAATCCGGACAAATTCGTTGAATTTAGCACTTAAACCACCCTGATGGATGTTGGTGCCAATGTTAAATGGATGGATTCAGATTACATAATCCGGAAAGTTTGCACACTTTCCAGATTATGTAATCCAAAATGTGTAAATCACCCTGTTGAAAGTTAACAAATGGGGTGGAAAATGATGTTTCCGGATTACATAATTTGGAAAATGTACAAACAGTCCGGAATATGAAATCCAAACTGTATCAACACAGAGGCAGAAGCCATTTGTTTTCGCTAAGCCTCTGTGAAATTCTGGCATGTTAGACTTAAGATGTTCTACACAATGTTCCAACACCAGTCACAGATAACAGATGTCGTATAAAATGTTTAGAACATTAAGCTAACACAAATAAACTATATAAAGTAAAATAACTGACAAGAAGGTAAATGTGACAGTGAAGTTGTTAACCCAATTCCGTGCAACTTCACCTACTCTGGGGGCTACCAAGCCAGGAAGGAAATCCACTAGTGTAGTCCTTATTCTAAGTTATCAGTAAACTCCTTGTTTACAACTCTAGACCTAGGACCTACCCGTATTGACTTCAACCTAGGAACTTCTAGATCTGAGATCCCATTTCACTCCCTACAATCAACCACAACCCCTGTGATTATCAGATTACAAACATAAACAAATCAAGTGAAGTTACCTTCAAACAAGCTTCCTACAACCGTGCTTCACAGCTTTGGTGTAGTACGCAAACTACCTAACTCTTTGCTTAAAAGCTTCAGAGTAGTGAACAAATTACAACTTAAACACAGTCCTAAACATGCACCAAGATGATACACGAAAGGCTCACGAATAACAGACTCAAAACCCTAAAATGATCTATTCTTCAAATGACGGCTTGAATCATGAAATAGGTCTTGCAGCCTTGTTTAAATACTGAAGCATTACGGGTCAGAACAACTTGTTGGGCTTTAGAACAAACAGTGATCTATTTCAGAACCAACAGAACCAGATGAGGAAAGTCCTAATATGTAGGCACATTATTAGGAACATCCTGATCACCTTCAAACTTTCCTAAGTAGATAGCACCTCCTCAGGAAATCACACATGATTTGATTCTGTACTAAAAGCACGCACCTTAACTAACAAGAATAATGGTGTGGATTCCTTAAATAAATAAACGCGTGCATAAAACCAGGCAAGGTACAGGTCAACTGAACCATGCCAAGATGTTGGAACATCGTGTCCAACATCACACTTGAATATTTGGTTTAGGCAAAAGTGAAGCCAACACTCAAATATCCAACAATCTCCCCCTTTGGCAAATTTTTGGCTAAAACAACCTGAGGCCAGACCCAACAAAGTAGAGAGATAACATGCAACCTCATAGAAACATGCATACTTACATAAACACATCCAACTAACAGTAAAAACTTCAACATACACATGCAGATAATCATCAGAAACATACATACACCAGGATCAGATGTCTCAACATCATTAGGCACATTATCTGCTAATAAACTCAGACCTAGCAAGCATACAGGACATAGCAAGCATACAAGCCTACTTTAGGAACACTTTAAGGCCCATGATAAGTGAAACCGCAAGTGCACGGTTCTACCGAAGTAGTAAAAAGAAAGTATCATTCCAACATGGAGTTGTTCAATTTAATTAACTTTTAGAAGATGATTAGAAGAAAGTTCAGTTGAAAGATTGGATTTTTAACGGAAGAAAATATTAATAAAAAGCGTCTTGGAATTATTGGTTCATCTTAATGACAAACCCTTCACAAACAAACCCTAAACCTAAACATTATATTGGACCTACTTTCTAAAGACAAGTTTCTCTTAAGCGTATCAAAGCTTCTTTCGAAGTCATTGAGTGTGTTCCTCTAGCAACCACGCCTATTCTCATGGTTGATTGCTATTAGAATCCTTGAAGAACAAAACTTTATTTGTCTCAAGGTTTGCTAGACTATTCTCATGTTTCGCAATCCTTGTCTAATTTCACTTGTTCCAATATCAAAACTCTGCTGTCGCATTATGAATTGATATTTGTGATGATGAATTAACAAATACTAACCCTCTGTTGTCGCTTTATGAGTTTGGTATTTGTTAATTCATTATAAAAACGGTGAAATTAGATTAGAAAGTAGATTTATATAAAATAAGGGTTCGATGCTTGGTTTGATTAGGATTAGGTCATTAAACTCATCCAACAATCCCAAGACAAGACGAGTCTACCCACTCACGTTCATTGTAGACATAGAAGAGAAGAAGAAGAACTTAAAAGTAAATTAAATAAAGGCGAACTTTTATTCCAAAAACAAAAGATGAATTGTTGTGATAGCTAGCTACTCTATTTATAGTTTACAATGACTTAAGCCCTAAGAAATATAACACTAGAATGTTCCACAAGAAACCACGAGCTTTAAGGTCAGAAGTAAACTAATAGGTAGCTTGTCCAGAAAGCAAAAAGCAGCAAAAGTGGATCCTGAAGGTTGGCACGACCGTGTGGCTGGTGGCACGAGCCGTGCCAAGTCTCTGACGTGAGGGAGATGTATTTTTGTCTTCAATATTCGTATTTTAGGCATGAATCAGCTTCAAATCCCCTTTCTTTTGCTCCAAGACTCAATCTTTGGAATATTTGGTCCTGAAATTAAATAACTTGCAATTGAAGTAAAAGAGTTCTAAAACGGAAATAAAATTAAATAAAATAAACTCAAATCTAAATAAAACGGACTCAAATATTATATTAAAAACACTAATTATTGACTCATCGGCCCACACAGAGAATACTAGAATAATACAGGCACTTCTTCAAAAACAGTAGCATGTTATCCACAATGGCATATCTACTCCCCCATTTTAGCCACAAATTGTGCCAAAATAAATAATGCAGAAATCTTCATAATAAAGGAGAATAGCAGAAAAACTTCAATCAAAATAAAGAGTGCCAAGAAACAAAGTGCAGGAAATATGCGGTTATAGATGATAGCACATAGAGTGCTCAAATTATCCAGGGCATAGCCCTCAAAACCAAATCCAAAAGAAAAACAACAAACAAAAGAAAGGTAAACACAAATTATTCTGCTCCCTCAGAACTGCTACCAGATGCTTCTCTTCACCCTCGACATCAACTTCTTCATCCTCATTGCCAGACCCATCTTCATCTTCAACTTCCTTCTCACTCTCAACTTCCTCAACTTCTGCACCAGCATCCTTCCTTTCCAGAGCATGCGTCATGAGCCCAAACTGAGTCTTCCTCTCATCTAGCATAACATAGGTGTCCTTCAAAGCAACAATAATCTCTTCTTTTGACATAAACCCTGTATTAGGAGCAGGTACAGATGTTCCAACAAGATCTGGAGCATGATTATCTCCAAAACGTTTCTGATGAAAGGTAAGAGGAGATTCCCTCTTCATAGGTAGATCAACAGTAGAAATGAGATAAGGATGTTGACTCAGCATAATATTACAAAGCAAGGTGGGAAAAGCAATGGGAAATTTGGCAGCATCAGTCTTAGCATGCCTCATAGTCTGGTCAAATACATACCTACCAATATCCATCTTAGTTTTTGTTCCTATAGCATAAATGAATCTAGCCAAACCTGTTGCAATGTCTGAGGAATGAGTGGTAGGGACCCAATTAGCAGCACCAATTCTGTTGAGTACAACATACTTCATACTCAGCTTCACAGAAGAAATCTTCCCTTTCTTAGGCCAAACCTCTAGCTGATTAGCCGTAATCTCTTGGAAAATTTGATTATTAGTGGCTTCCACCTCAGCAGCACCTCCTTCATCTGTTCCTCGGAAATTGTTAATGATGTTGGGAGAGAAGTTGACACATTCTCCTCTGACATACACCTTTTGATACTCTCTCCTTAGGGGGTTATCACAATCTTTAGGAATATTCACCAGAAATTCCCGCACCAATTTTTCATAACACTCTCCTAGCTTGCACACTGTTTTCTCAAGACCAGCCTCTCTAATCAGCTTCATGACTTCTTCAATCTTCAAAGTCTCCTCACTCAATTCTCTTTCCAAAGCAAGTCTTTTGTGATAGATGTATTTCCACCTATGAGCAAAGTCAGGAAAATGAAAGGACATTTTTTCAACAGGTAATTTCCACGATCTGCATATCCTTCTTCCCAGCTGATTTCTTAGACTCTGAGGGGATGATGTTTAGAGCATCCAGCTCAACATCGTACTCAGAGTCACTTGAAGAGACAATCTTTCTCTTTCTTGATCTACCAGTAATATTTTTCACCATCACTTTACTCCAGCTTTTCTTAGGACCAATTCCACCCATTTTTGTCCTGCTTTTGGGGTTTCAGCTATATCAGTAGCTTTCTTCTTAGAAGAATTGCCAGTAGGGGGAACGGTTTTTCCCTTGTTGCTTCTAAGTTTCTTGGCCACACTGTCACCAAGGGTTTGGGCCAGGGAAATATTGTCCAAGTCAAGTTCATCAACATCCACCACCTCTTTACTACTCACTTTGTCACCAGAATCTACATCTTCCTCATCTTTCTCATAATCACCATCAGATCTACCACTTTCTTCTGTATGAGAGTTCTCAATAATGTTATCAGGATTCACATTCTCCTCTGGATCAGTCTCAACACTGGGTTCCTCTTTATCACCTACAACATCTTCATCACCAGTAGGATTAACAAGTTGGCCCAAGGATGTGCTAACATCCGGTCCAACATCATCTTGATTGTCGGTTTCTTTCGGAATGTTCTCAATAAAGTCATCAATCCCAGTTTCATTATCAGGATTACTCACATCCATGTTTTCAGTACTTTCTATTGCATCATTCAAGTCTTCTAACCCTAGCTTTTTAACAGATACAGATTCATCAGGAATTAGGGTTGAATCAGGTTTACCTTTTTCACAACCCGGTGTTGCAACATTTGAAGTCATCTTGGAGGCATCTCCATCATCAGTGTTTCTGGAGGCTTGAGCGGTGGAACCTTCCTCAGCAGCTTTAAAAGGATTCCGCTTTTTATAAAGATCCGTCATCGACAGGGCAACTTTCGATTCGCCTTTCTTCACTATCTTCTTCTTTCTTGAAGTAGTCTTAACATTGGTTCTCTTATTAGGTTTTGAAGGAGGAACAATAGTGAGCGGTTCCACAGCTTTTGGTGTAGAGGAGTCAGATTTTTGTTGTTTGGAGGTGTTCTTATCATTAGATACAGAGGTGTTGGTTTTAAACTTCATGATGAAGTGATGTTGAAGAGAAAAATTGGTGTAAGAATGAGGTTTTTGAAGATCGGTTGCAGAGAGAAGAACGTGGACGGTTCTAGGAAGTTTAGAGAAAGTAGGAGTGAGATAAGGGTTAATGATGATATGATAGCGGTTAGTTGAGTGAAGAGTGATGATATGGATAAAATTGCTTGAATTAGCGTGCACCAATGAAAAGTAAGATACGCATAACGTCTCTGCACGCCTATTCCAAATTAACTGCTATAACTTCTTCCTCAGAGAAATGTCCATTCTGCCCCTCAACTTCTCAAATTTTTCAAAATCTAAAATTTCTGTATATTTGTCAATTAAAAAATCTTCTTTAGAAATATCTTCGATGGAGTGTAGCTGAACTTTGATCTGATTATTTTTCAAGGGAGGACTACTTTTAGAGATACTCTTCATCTCATTCTTGCTCTTAACGTGTAATAGGTTGTGGGGCTTCTGATGTTCCAGCATGATGTGCAACATGTTAAGCTATCCTTCAGGAATCCATTTGTAGCAATTATTTTTAGTCCTGCTTCCTTTCATTAACACCTCTACCCTTTCATTAGTTATCTTGCATCCAGATTTGTTGAAGTAAACTTCCATTCCTTGGTCACACAGTTGACTTATACTAATCAAGTTAGAGAAAAGTCCTTCAACGAGTAAAACATTTTCAAGTTTGGGTAGCTCATCACTAATCAAGTTTCCAATGCCTAGTATTTCTCCCTTGCCACCATCACCAAATGTAACATATCCTCTACTATATGGTCTTCTGTCTTCAAAGTAACTCCTTTTCCCAGTCATATATCACTACTACAGAAATGACATTTCACATCGGTTGGAATCGACATTTCATATTGGGTCCCAACCGATGTCACTAAAGGTGATGTTGTATGTCACCTACTTTTCACATCGGGTACCGAACCGTTGTGATAAATTGCAATTCACATCGGGCCAAAACCCACTGATTTGATATGTAAGCCATATAACTGTAAACAAAGGATTTCACATCAGGTATATAGTATGCAACGATGTCAAATTGGTATAATTCACATCGTCAATAATGTTTCCGATGTGAATTCTTGTTTCATTTCAACATGAGGGTACACATTTCACATCAGGTTTGTTTAACACCGATGTGAATTATTTTTTTAGCATACTAACTGCTGTACCAAATCTGCCCAT
>Ga0315914_1005779_pt1 | contig 17847 bp, 7 predicted proteins | sample MpolenodulesMG_FD_203920 | JGI IMG/M metagenome (GOLD analysis project Ga0315914, IMG submission 203920) | Medicago polymorpha root nodule microbial communities from Los Angeles, California, United States - elongated nodules | ecosystem: Host-associated > Plants > Roots > Nodule | place: USA...
CGTTGGCATGTCTCCTATACCAAAACAAATACGTTTATATTGTCCTACCTTTTCCACCATAAAGGTAGGGGGTCCATTTTCGTTCTTCCATGCTTGAGCACAACTATGAAGGAAAAAAAAATCATAGAATCCATGTAATTTTTTTTAGAATGTGGAAAAAATCATCTGAACGATGAAAATAAATAATTGGAATAATTTAACAAGTATCTATTTTCCATCATCGTTATCCTTCAAGATAGGTATGGTTCTCAATCTTAAAATATTGTGAGGATGGTGCAAGTTATAACAAACTCGTGATTTGGTTGTGATAATATTTATGTGATTCAAACTCTTTTTTCTATATAGAACCAAACTATATATGCGTGTGTATTTTTTTTTGTTGTGAATATTGACTTTGGCCCTTTTTTCTAAAAAAGAAAATAAGTCTATATAATGTAGTAGTATAAAGAAATCAAATTTATTTATTGTCTTAATTTTTAATTCAAAAGTATCAATATGTATAATGCATAAATACACCTACTTTTTCTTATAGGCAAAATAAAATAAAATTAAAATCCATGATCAAACCACCCTTGACCATCGATTGATACCATTCATATCTATATGAATATTAATGTAGTATAAAGAAATAAAATTTATTTATTGTCTTAATTTTTAATTCAAAAGTATCAATATATAATGCATAAATATACCTACTTTTTCTTATAGGCAAAATAAATTAAAATAAAAATCCATGATCAAACCACCTTTGACCATCGATTGATTCCATTCATATTTGGTTGGTCCCAGACCCCTAGTCATGGCATTATATAGAAAAGTTCAAATTAATAAATTAAGATGCAAAAAAAATAATATATCTTTTAAAGAAAAGCAAAAGAAAATTAAAGAGAAAAAACATTTTGAATTCGTTATTACTGCTTCATACATCGCTTTTGCGCAACGTGCAACACCACACGAAGCTTTGTTTTCAAAGGTCTTAATTGCATATGGCCATGCCGTGATATGAGTTAGGATGAGCATATCCAATTAAGACACATTCCTATAATAATTGACCCACTAAATTTGTCAAATCAAATCATACTTCTTCTAGAAATATACTTGGTTAAAATAATTTATAAATAATGATTCACTAAAATAATTTATTAATATAAAATTTGTTATATATAAATCAGATACATCAATTATTCAATTAATCTAAAATATGTTTTTTTTTTGTATTAATGACTAGAGGGTGTAAATTAATATTTACTCTTGTTCAGTGAAATTCATGTCGACTCCATATTTTAGAAATTGATCACATGTAATATTATGATACCCATATAAATTGCATCAAATAAAAGACTGAGAGTTATCCTTAAAAAAAAAAGATTGAGTGTTAAAAAATTGTTAGAAGAAGAGTGTCCATAACATTTTTCTTTTACTTATCTGTTTATTTTCAAAATACCAAACTCCTTTGATGCTTTTCTTCAATTCATCACGACTCTTACTCTTTACTATTATTCAACCTCACCAACAAGGAATAGTTGGATTACACAAGTACAAATGATTCATACAAATTTGGAATGATTTTGAAACTATCGTATGGTCAAATTAGAAGAGTTTATTTTTATAGAGATTAAAATTTAAATGACCATTCGTATAATTAAACCAATAATCAATATATGAAATGCTTAGTATGAAAAAGCCATTTACAAGACATGAGTTGGTATCTAATTAGGAAGAAAAAATAAATCAGCAGTATGAAATTGTCATCCCCGAAAATAACAGAACGATGGAAATGTGTTTGACTAATTAACTCAACTCAATCAAGTTGCTGTCCATGCATGCAACTAGAGTGAAATATTGGTCAAACTAATCTTAATGATTACTCCATAGCCCTACCCTACTTATGCTGAATGGATTATTGGAGTTTTTGCATGCCACGCTATTTCCTTTTTGGGTAAACATGCTAAGCTCGATCTTTTCATTCAACAATACACAATTAGACATAAATACGAACACACCCACATACAATTCCTCCATGACAATTCAAATGATAAAGACGGAAGAGATATTTGATATGTTGTAGTGCATATTTAAACCCACAATTTTTGTAGTTGAGTCTAACAAAATCCCATAAAATTGGCTTGTGATAAGGTGAGAATTGTCGTCATTTATAAACATATTGTCGGATCATCTCTTATCTGATGTGTGAGTCTTTAACACACCCCTCACGTCCAAGACTGGACATTTGGAGCGTGCATATAATGGTGAGTAATCGATAGCGAAAACCTGATAGCAGATGGCTCAATGAATCTTGGAGGAGACTCTAATATCATCATAAAAATTGTGAAATTGTGATTGGATATAACATAACCCCACTAAGAAAATCGAAAGGGTTGATTTTGTTAACCCCGAAAGGGTATCTGGTTACTAATGTATTGGTCTTATCCCTCAATCTTAGTTCTTACGCATACGATTGAAACTGGTTGTGGTTGGTGGGCTCACCTCTTCGATTTTATGATCTTCCGGATCTGTTGAGATTTACAAGCTAAAAGGTGTCGTGTCTGCCTCCACTAGTATTGTTACTGCTCAAAAGAGCTTTTATGCTTCCTGTTGTGATTAGGGAGCTTATGAGACTTGGATTTTGATATCATGTTGGCGGTTGATCCATTTGTCAATTTTAAAAACCTAATTTACTTTGCAAATTCTACTTGTTATATTTTTTGTAACTTGATTTTGGGCCCGTACGCAGATTCGATGGGTTGCGTCCGTAAGGAGAGAATATTTGTTATTATAGTTTATGGTTGCTCCACACGGTTCGTTTTTTCTCGATGTACTCCCAAGAACGGATCTAGAAAATTTAGTAAGTGGGGTCAATGTCATGTTATAAAAATTTATATAACTTCTGTTTATAATTGCTCTCAAATGTTAAAAAAATTTGACAGATTTTTTAATTTCTAACCTATTAAAAAATAGGGTTAAATATGTTTTTTGCCCGCATAAATATATCAAATTTTTGTTTTAGTCCTTCAAAAATATGAATTCTACATATGAGTTTACTTTAAAGGAGAACTAAAAGTGAAAATGGACAAATTTTGGGGGACTAAAAGTCGAAGAAAAAATTTAAAGAGACTAATAAGAAAAATTGGTATATTTATAGGAAACATAAACATATTTAACCCTAAAAAATATAACACTGATTAATTATTTTTTAGCCAATGACTGTCAATCATAAGTCCTTTTTCAACCAATATAAATAGTAGTTTAGGGTCTTGCTAACAAATGTCATAAGAACATTGAATAAGGATTCCATTAAAAATAAATTTTATCTAAAGAAATACGAATTATTTTTATCAGTTTAATAATTACAACAATTTTTTATGTAAAATAAATTTTTGTTTTCTAAATTAATAATCTTGTGACAATCATAAGCATCTTTATTAGACTTATAATTTGTTGTAGTGTTATAAATAAACCATATAAATACAATAATACTGTATAAGTGGGGTCAAATTGCATAAATATTAAAATGTTGGTTAAAAATACGATAGACAAGTGGGGTCAGCGGACCTCATTGCCCCCACCCTCAATCCGTGGTTGTGTACTCCGTTTGAGTTATACTTAGATCAGGTCTTATGTCCTCAGTCTCTTTATCTCATTATTTTAATTTATTATACTTTGTTTTGCAAAAAAAAAAAAAGCTCTATAAAACCGGTTTGTGAGGTGATGATTGTTCCTACTTAATAACACATTGTTAAGTCATTTTTTAATCCGATGTGAGACTTTTTAACAATTTTCCATGTATTTAGTTAGTGTGTAAATTTCACTGCAAAACTTTTAAAATAATGTACAACCCATGCCGATGTAGGTGTAACACGTAGCACAAAGAAATCTCATCTCATTACAAATATATAATTATATAATTAACCCACCCAAATTGACACCAGAAATGATCAAATTTGAGATATTGAAGAGAAGCACACTCGCAGCTTCCCGCCAATACCGATAAGCCACAGTCGCAGCTTCCCGCCAATACCGCTAGGCCAACTCAAGTGGATTAATTTTGATCATTGCTTAATACGTTTTATGAAAGAACTATTGTACCACGAAATACTTTTGTCCAATTTAAACATGCATGTCGACCCAGCAACGACTACTTCATACTTTGAGATTTTTCCCACTTTTGTGAATATCTCTCACAATCTTCCAATTATTTGCAGCTTTTTCCTTTGTTTTATTATTGCTTAAGTCAACTATTCTCGGGTAACCATCGTCCCCTTATCTTACAATTTTTCTCCACCAGTTGCGCCCAAAAATTAAACCGCGTATTGAGCAGACAAATTTGAAAATTGGGACAAATTATTATTTTCATAGATAATATCTTCTCATTAATTCTGACTCTTATACCAATCTAGATGTATGCATGCATGCAACGACCCTCACAATTCTTCTATATATATTGCTTAATATTTCATATGTTTCTTCACAATTCACTCACTTTGTTTAGCTTCTCCATTGGTAGCTTAAAGCTCTAAAAATTTTAGATTTAATAATATGGCTACCTTTATAAAATTATTTGTTACACTCTCCATTTTTTCTCTCTTTGCTTGTTCTACCAATGCACAACTTGTTAATAACTTCTATGGCAAAACTTGCCCTAGCCTTCAAACCATTGTGCGCAATACAATGACTAGTGCTATCAAAACAGAAGCCCGGATCGGGGCTTCTATACTTCGCTTGTTCTTCCATGATTGCTTTGTAAATGTAAGATAATGTTCAAAAATAATTTATTTATGCATTATATATATGTGGTATATTTTTCAAAAATTGTATAATCACATTTCTATTTATGTCTATGTTTATTTTGTAGGGATGTGATGGATCAATTTTATTGGATGACACTGCCACCTTTACCGGTGAGAAAAATGCCGCACCTAACAAAAACTCAGCTAGGGGTTTCGAAGTGATTGATACCATTAAAACCAGTGTTGAAGCTTCATGCAATGCCACTGTCTCTTGTGCTGATATTCTAGCACTTGCAGCAAGAGATGGAGTATTTCTGGTGAGTGGTCCATTCCTTTCTTTCTTCTCATGCAAAATATATCAGAAAAAATTATACTCCGTCTCGCTAAGAGAAACTTGAATTACACTTTCTTCCATTAATAGTTTGATTTTTTACTTGTAGCTTGGAGGACCAACATGGGTAGTACCACTTGGAAGAAGAGATGCAAGAACAGCAAGCCAAAGTGCAGCAAATAGCCAAATCCCTTCACCATTTTCTGACCTTTCCACTCTCACCAAAATGTTTTCAGACAAGGGTTTAACTGCAAGTGACCTCACAGTACTTTCTGGTGCACACACCATAGGCCAAGGAGAGTGCCAATTTTTCAGAACTCGCATATACAATGAAACCAACATTGATGCAAACTTTGCAACCTTAAGGAAATCAAATTGTCCTCTTTCTGGTGGTGACACCAATTTAGCACCTCTTGATACTCTCACTCCAACAAGTTTTGACAACAATTACTATAAAAACCTTGTTGCAAGCAAAGGTCTTTTCCATTCTGATCAAGTTCTTTTCAATAAGGGGTCTCAAGATAATTTGGTTAGGAGTTATAGTAACAATGGTGCTACTTTTAGAAGCGACTTTGCTGTTGCTATGATAAAACTGAGTAAAATTAGTCCTCTCACTGGGACTAATGGGGAGATCAGAAAGAATTGTAGGCTTGTGAATTGATCTTGAATTGGAGGGCTTATAAGCAATTAAATAAATAATGTGTTGGAGATTTTTATGGGATTGATTAATTGCAAGGTTTAAGTCATAAAGGTTGACTAGATCTTGGATACATTGGCAATTGTAGTATTGCTGTTGCTTTTTCATTTTTGATAATTTGAATGTTTGTAGTTCCACGAATACATGAAAGTTGTTATATGTATGTTATCTGTTTTGCTTCAAGTAATGAATGGATAAAAGTAATTTTATGTTAAATTCAAATCTTGCATTTTTTTTTTCATTGTAAAGGAAGTGTGTAGAGCTAGGTAGATGGTTCATGTTGTCTTTATATGTTGGAACTTCCTAAGTTTTTGTTTATAGTTGTGCAATCATACAAATAATTCATTATGAGAAATATTCTTTTTATAAGGAAATTCATTATGAGAAATGTATTAACATAACAAGCCAATAAGTAGAAAAACTCCTAGGAAAACTCCTCCTCATTCTTATTTATTTTAATAAAAAAAATTATTGTTTAATTGAGGCTAATTTATAAGCTATGTTAAAGTAAAAAAAAATAAAATAAAGGCTAAATTGCTACACTTAAATAGGTTCTCATAATATCCAATCACAAAAATTGATGTTAAATGCACAACAAAATAAAATGTGTTTTTATTTTTTCTACGAAATGTATTTTTATTTCTGAAGAAAAGACAGATTATTTGAAAATAATAATAAGCATTCTTTTCTCATAAAATGAAAATATACATTTAAGAAAATGCACCTTTCAAGTAAAGTGATGCATATTATTATTTTAAAATAAAATATATTTTTTCATCTTAAAAATAAGAGTTTTATTGCGTTAAAAATAAAAGTTTTATTGCGTGAAGACTCATTTTAGTCCCTTATAGAATTTGCAAGACTCAATTTAGTCTTTGAGAACAATAAAACAGATTTTAGTCATTGAGCAAAATAATCAAAACAACTTAAAAAATATTTGTTTCTAATGAATATATAGAAAACACAAGATAAATATTTGTCATTGATAAATACAAAATTTTATGATTAAGTGTGTGTTTGTTTATGTGTGTGTGTGTTTTATTCTTTTTTTAATTCATTTATATTTTTTCAACTCAAAATGTATTTTCGTTTTTTTTTATAAACCAAGAGATAAGTTAGACATCTGGGAGAGACAGAAACATCCAAATTAAGTTGGCACAAAACTGAAACTTTCATCATCTACCACCACTCAATATATATATATTATTGAAAGAAAAAAAAAAGGATAAAAATATATACAGGAGGGGGAACTATGCCAAAATCCTCAAAAAGCATGAAGAACATCTAGAGATGGCAAAACGGGCTGGCCCGTTCCATTTTGGTCCGCCCCCTTTAAGTCCGCTTAAAACAGAACGAGACGAACCGAGTCAAATTAGGTGGCTGAGTCCATAATATAACCCCGTCCCGTTTAGTGGCGGAAAAATGAGTTGGCGGGTCGGCCCGCCAAACAAAAAACTTTGTTTTTTAGAGAGAAAAAAACAACTCTTTTTAATGCATTTTTTTTACAACTTATTACCATAAAACTATGTTGCTTTTATCATTTTGTTTTTTAAGTATATGTTGCTTTTATCATAAAAAATTATAAAAGAATATGCAACGAATCATTTTGTTTTTTGAAGCCTAGAAGAGAAATAAGAGTCATAATTTTGATATTTTGAATTAAGAAGGGGTCATTGGTTGTATAATTCAAACTATGGATCCAGATGATTATGTACCCCAAAGGATGATGCATCCTAGAGGATTACCAGAGATGATACGTTGATTCACTGATATAGTGTATAGTTGTAATGATGCAGATGCAGTGTGTGTGTGTGTATATATATATATATATATATTATAGATTAACACTAGATTGTTAGAGATTAGTTAATTGACAGTTATTAGATAGCTAGCTAGAAGTTAAACTGGATAAGATTGAGTTAGTTAATCAGTTAAAGATTAACTTCATAGGACTTACTTTGCAGTCAAATAAACATAGTTAGTTAACACAAGTCATTCTACATAAAGGGGTATTTGAAAATGTTAATGGCATTTAGCGTACAAACTTGCAAACCAAAAGGTAAATGAGTCCCGCATCGAAATGTAGGGAGCAAGATCATTAATAAAATAGTAGAGTGAAGCTAACCGATTATTGGAGGTTTTGAAAACGTAAAAATAAAAAAACAGAGAGATTTTGGAGCAATTATTTTCCCCACTTAAACTGGATCAGTTGACTTTGTCTCTCAAGTTACAATGGTGTTTTCTTTTTTATTAATTTGATTCGAGCTATCTTAAATGAAGTTGTATACAAGTTTGAATAAGTATAAATGGAGCTGAGTTCGAGTTGAAAAGAACGTTCGTAATAAATACGAGTTAATTAGAATTGATCAAATGTTTATCATGTTCATTGGAGCTGAACTAAGTTTGACTCAACTTAACTTATTTTCAACTAAATTATTAAAAAGAAAATCAATTTATAGTAATAAATATTAAATATTTAATTTTAGTATGCCTCTACTAGAATTGTCTCAATTAATATATTTAAAATATTAAAATATTAAAATTTTATATCTTTAGTTAATATATAATTAAAGATATTAAAAGTCAAAGATATATATTATCAACTAAATCATTTAGTTGGAGATTGAAGGAATATATGAAATGATTTTGATCCTTGAAAAAAATGGGATAAGTTTGACCATGCCAGGCCATTTACAAGACATAAGTCGGCGACCGATTAGAGAAAAATTCAGCAATATTAATTTGTCAGCTCCAAAAATAACATAACGATGAAGATGTGTTTGACTAATTAACCCAAGTTGCTTTCCATGCATACAGCTACTAGTGAATAACTTGTCAAACTAACAACTGATCCAATATAAAATCTTATTATATAATGATTAGTATGGAACTTATGCTGAATGGATAATGGGACTTTTTGTTATATGGATAAGAAACATGATACGTTATTTTCTTTTTATTTTTTTTTTATAGAAAAAATTAATAACGCGGGACCGTGCTTCATTTAAAGAGAGGGAAGATCTTTGAATTCAAAGAAGACTTATAAATGTATTTAAGTCCCTTTAAAAGAACACATATTTAAATCCCTTCAAAAAATTAATTATGAAGGGACGATATTCTTGTTCCGGTTTGAGGGAAGGAAAATATCTCCATATTCAAAGAACATTTATATTTAATTCCCTTCAAAAACATTAACGGGACTTAAACATGAAATCTTTTAGATTTAAGATTAATCTTTTTACTACAATTGGATTTACTTATTCAACAATACATAAATATATGTACACGCACATGTAATGTTCCGAGAATACACTTAACCAAAACAAAAATGTTCCGAGAATACAGTTGAGATGATGAAGTTGAAAAGATAATCTTTTTTTGGTAGTGCAAGTTGAAAAGATATTTAATATGTAGAGTGCTAATTCAAACTTACACTTTTTCACTTTTGTGCATATGTGGTGGGTATGAGTTTTGTCCCCGCATTTTATAAAAGAAAAACGTACATAATAGGACTGAGATATGCAAAATAATCTTTTCTCACTACACATATATAATTTTACATTTAATTTATTAATTAAAACAAAAAAAAAACTTTAATCTACTATTAGTCAAAAAAAACTTTCATTTAATTAATAGTAGATTAAAGTTGAATAACAATAAAATTGCAAATTATATATCATATATATAAAGAATACAATCTTTATCTAACACATTTAGACATTATAATGGATCCGCAATCCACGAAAAAAGAAATCCACATGAAAGATATTTTGCATTTTCCTTGACTGTTGCTATGAAGATGTAGCTAACAACAACCTAAAAGGAAACAACAACAACCTCTAAAACATCGTAAACAAAAGATAGTTTGAAAATCACTCATAATATATACATGACCTCTCTTTATTCCTAGCTTAGAAGTCACCTCCACGAGGTCCATTTGGATTGATACCAGAAAAGATGCTAAAAAATTTCATTATTTAGTTTTGAAATTCAAACAAGAAGTTGAACTTCTGTGTTTCATTTTGCTTGCAGTGGCGATAATTGATTTAATCAAGGCCGGCCCATAGCCCGTCGAGGCTAGCCTATAGCACCTGGCACAATTTTTTTGGGGCCCAAAACAATTTTTTTAAATTTGTAATGCATTAAATTAGTTGTTATATACGTTTAAAGCGAAATCTTTTCACATTGTCTCAGTGGCGGTGTTGTTGGTTTATGAGTGTATGGTCATGGGTTCAAGTCCCACTAGTGTGTGTTTTTTAATAATTTTTCTTTATAGTGCCTTATTTAATTTTTTTTACGCCCAATTTTATTTTTTTACATTCTTCCAAAGATTAAAACCGGGTCTACGAATTTGTTGAGACGTCCCTGGATTTAATTGAAATTCATTTTGATCAAAAATGAGTTGGATATAAAGTGATTTATGTTTGAAATTTAATAGAAGTTTTTTTTTTTGAAATTCACATAGTAGGACTAAGATACGTAAAACAATCTTTTCTCACTACAAATATATAATTTTAAATTAATTTATTAATTAAATGAAAGTTTTTGTTTTACTAATAGTAGATTAAAGTTGAATAACAATAAAGTTACAAATTATATATCATATATATAAAGAATACAATCTTTAACTAACACGTTTAGACATTAGAATGGATCTACAATCCATGAAAAAAGAAATCCACATGAAAGATATTTTACATTTTCCTTGACCGTTGCTATAAAGATGTAGCTAACAATAACCCAAAAGGAAACAACAACCTCCGAAAACATCATATACAAAAGATGGTTCAAAAATCACTCATAATACATACATGACCTCCCTTCATTCCTAGCTAGAAGTCACCTCCACGAGGTCCATTTGAATTGATACCGGAAAAGATGCTAAAAAATTTCATTATTTAGTTTTAAAATTCAAACAAGAAGTTGAACTCGTGTGTTTCGTTTTGCAGTGGTGATAATTGATTTAATCGAAACTCATTTTGATCAAAAATGAGTTGGATATAAAGTGGTTTATGTTTGAAATTTAATAGAAGATATTTTTACCGGTTTATGTTGTTTGGATAATTTTTGTTAAAATTGCTTTTGAATCCAAAATTACCAAAATGGGCTTTATATAATAAGTGTATTAAACAATCATTTTGGTATGTGAAGCGTTGTCACGATGAACATATCAAAATCAGGAAAACATTTTCAAGTGCCTCTTTTATTGGTAATTTGATTGACTAAATTTATCCATGAAAAATTCATTTGACTACTAAATTGATCACTAACTAAAGACAAATTCGATAATCAAAATGACTAATAAAAAACACATTTTAGGTATATATATTTTGAGCATTGCTATTGATAGTGAGAGAATTTTCCCGAATGCATCACGACATACTTATAGCCAAGTAACAGTGTTTTTGGCGAAAAACATGGGAGGATAATGATGTAATTAAGATAATTATATTTAGTGTAAAAAATCATTCGTGGAATTTGTCGCTATGTTTTCTATCAGGAGAACTAGCATTTTCCATATATTTTTGTAATTTTAATACAATCACGGATTAGAGTGACAACCTCTCACACATTTTGAAATCAAAATAATTTTTTATTTATTAAAAATGACTAACTATTTTTAATGCAGTTTTATATTTTTATATATATATATATACCGACGTTAACTAACATCTTCAAAATAATTGAGAAGGACAATAATAAAGCAAAGGACAATAGAAGAAAGACACACTGACAATTAACATGCAATATGTATAATTGATTTTGTATATGATTACGAGAGTCTTGAGTATCATCAATATTGAATCCAGAGCAATCAAACAAGTAAGTTGAACATCACATTTTTAACCAAAAACTTTAAGATATTGTATTTATGAGTTCTCTCATTTATAAAGTGATAAACCTCCATATTTCTAAACAATGTGGAATTTTGAACCAGTGTTTGTTTCACAATAATTTGTTGCTTTAAGTAAACTCCCTTTTTAGAGAGTAAACTTTATTGAGTTAAAAACAACTTTGCAGCGTGATTAACCCACACTTGGGCCATGGGAAAGCAATTTTGCGTTTGTAGAAGTTGAACCAATCGAGCAAATAGTCTGGTTCAACCAATTTAAATACGCATGATTTGGATAAAATAAATAAGTAAAAAAAATATATAAAAGTGAAAAATGTAAAAAATAAAAATTGGTTAAACCAATCAAAATCCGCATTTGAATCATTTCAACCATCTTACAATATAACTGAAATTAAACCAACCGATAAACTACTCGATTCTCAGTTGAATTGATCGATTCGCAGTTTAATCGGGCAACTCGAAGGAAAATTTTAAACATGGCTTAATACGTTGGTTTTTGTGAAAAAATTAGTGTACATGCTTTTTTCCACTTTCAACCCAGCAACGACTACTTCATACTTTTTCCCCTTTTGTTACTACACTATCTTCCATTATTTGCAGCTTTTTCCTTTGTTTTATTTTTTCGGGTAAGTCAAGTAATGGGTAACGATTGTATTCTCTTTATCTCACAAGTTTCCTCCACAAGTTCCACCCAAAAAGTAAACAAAAAAAAGAAAACATAAAGCGCGTATTGAGCAGACAAATTTGAAACTTTGGGACAAATTATAATGTACATTATTTTCCTATCTTCTCTTTCTGACTATTATCAATCTCTTTTGTATGCATGCACCGTCACAATAATGGCCTATACAATTTCCTCTCTCTATATATTGCTTAGTCTTTCATTTGCTTCTTCACAATTAATCCTCACATTTTCTTTGCTTCTTATCTCCACTGGTAGCTTAAAGCAAAATAGATATTTTTATATTGAATATGGCGACCTTAACCAAATTATTTGTTACACTCTCTATTATTTCTCTCTTAGCTTGTTCTACCAATGCACAACTTAATCCTAACTTCTATGGAAGAACTTGCCCTAGCCTTCAAACCATAGTGCGCAGGGAAATGACCAAAGCTATCAATAATGAAGCTCGAATTGGTGCTTCTATACTTAGATTGTTCTTTCATGATTGCTTTGTAAATGTAAGTCCACTTTAAGATAATGTTGAAAAATAATTTTTTTATTTGCATTGCATTAACATGTCAATTTATTTTCTTATTTTGTAGGGATGTGATGGATCAATATTATTGGATGACACTTCAACCTTTACCGGTGAGAAAAATGCTGGACCTAACAAAAATTCAGCTAGGGGTTTTGAAGTTATTGATGCCATTAAAACCAGCGTTGAAGCTTCTTGCAGTGCCACTGTCTCTTGTGCTGATATTCTAGCACTGGCTACTAGAGATGGAATAGCTTTGGTTAGTGACCCATTTCTTTCTTCGTTTTTCTTTCCCTTTGTGTTGTGTTGTTGATATAGTTTAGTGACTAATTTGCAAATTAAGTGCAAAAAAAATAAAAAATTGCGGGTTCAAACTTGTGATACGATATATTTATCAATTGAACTATACTTGCGCAATAATTCTTTCCTTTTTAGAGATTTTATTGACTTCTTTTCTTGATATAGTATCTCTTTTTTTTTATAAGAGTTTTTTTTATTTCTTTCTTACTTTGCATTGAAATTATACGATAAGTTTTCAATCTCCAGTCATTCTCAAGTAGGTAACTTGATGTTTATCGTTTCCTATAACTTTGTTTTTGGCATGGACTTGTTTTCAAACCATGTCCCCCACACTCTCTTTTAACCTTTTCTCACATACTTTAGATCGTCATCGTGTCAACTCTTATTATTTTATGGGACCCTCCGGATAAAATAGATATTTTGCACAATAATGCATCACAAAATACAACATGTCAAATTATATATGGAAAAAAAAAAAAAAAACAGAAGTACCACAAAATACAACCAGTCTTTTGTCAACCATGTCTCTTTATCAAAGATCACATTCAAATCACTCATTATACTAAAAAGGAAATCATCAAAACGATTTTATTATAATATGAGGGTGACACTTATTTAAACTTTAGTCCGATCTTATTTTATTTTATGAAGAACTTGACTTTTTTTCTCAATATAATGTCTCATGTTCAACTCTATTGTACTTATACACGAATATAAATGATGAGTGACAATGACACGATTCATAGATTTATACAGCCTAACTAGTTAGTATTTTAATTTTACTTCATTCGTATAAAATCAAGTTCTAAGATGATGGATGTCACTATTTATACAATCTAATCAAATCTTATCTTTATTCTATGCAAGACTTAAGTTTTTCCAATAAATTTCTTTAATTATAAGATTAAATTTAATGATAAGAGAATTAGAGATGAATTTTATTTATTTTTCACTAAATTTAATTTCTAATGCTATTTCTAGTTATATATATCCATTCCAAAAACAAGTCCAAAGAGATGCAAGTACCAAATATAAATTATTGTCTTATGGTATTTAAATTAGTTTTGATTCATCATGACTTTCTTAATCTTAATAATTCATTTAAATTAATTTATTTTGTAGCTTGGAGGACCCTCATGGGTAGTACCTCTTGGAAGAAGAGATGCAAGAACAGCAAGTCAAAGTGCAGCAAATAGCCAAATTCCAGGACCATCTTCTGACCTATCCACACTCACTACCATGTTTAGAAACAAAGGTCTAACCCTAAATGACCTCACAGTCCTTTCTGGTGCACACACCATAGGTCAAGCAGAATGTCAATTTTTCAGAAATCGCATATACAATGAAACCAACATTGACACAAACTTTGCAACCTTAAGAAAATCAAATTGCCCTACTTCTGGTGGTGACATAAATTTGGCACCTCTTGATTCTGTCTCTCCAGTTACTTTTGACAACAATTACTATAGTGACCTTGTTGCTAATAAAGGACTTCTTCATTCTGATCAAGCTCTTTTCAATGGTGTTGGTTCTCAAGTTTCTTTGGTTAGGACTTATAGTAGAAACAATATTGCTTTTAAAAGAGACTTTGCTGCTGCTATGGTGAAGATGAGTAGAATTAGTCCTCTAACTGGGACTAATGGGGAGATTAGAAAGAATTGCAGGCTTGTGAACTAATTGATTATGAGATAATCCATTCCTAGATTTTATAGAGATTGATTAATTAGAGAATCAAAGTCATAAAGGTTGACTAGATCTTGGACACATTGGCAATTGTAGTATTGTTTGTGCTTCTTTAATTTGATAGTTTCAATGTTTGTAGTTCCACAAATATATATGTTGTTTGTCTTACTTAAATCAATGAGTGGATAATTCTAGTTTTGTGCTGGATTCAAATGTTGCATTGTTTTTTTCTTATTTCTCAATTGTGCCCCTATTTGGATAAACATTTATTATATGAGTGTTTAATTTGTGTAAAAGTTATTTTTATAGTAAAAGATAAAATAATGTTAATTTTCTTAAAGAAAATGTTAACCAGTGTCTTAAGGCACAAGTTTATAAACTTAACATGTTTATAAACTAAACATGGAAGCGGAGAGCGGGGAGAACCCGTTGAAATATAATTCTAAACTCTTGTCTGTGTTTTTTATTTGTACTATGTTAGTTAGTTATGTAACTACTTATAACTACTTCTCCTAGATTAATCTAGCAACTTAGTTAGACACAAGGCTTTACTTGTTATGCAAGCTATTGAAGAAACAACTTGTATATATACTTGATTCTAAGTGAATAAAGCTAATGCATCATTCTATTACTTCTAATCTCTTTCTCTCAATCTAAAACAAGTCCTCTCTCTCAATTACACAAACAATCATCAATTTGTTCACCGACAATTTGGTATCTAGAGCTTGATCAAAAACAATCCAAGAAGAAGAGAATTAACCATGAATGCTAATGGTAATATCTCTGCACATCTATCAGTTCTTGATGGGAAAAATTGGGATAGATGGAAGCAAATGAAGGTGAGTTTTGAGTTTCAAGAAGTTCTTGAAATTGTTAGCAATGGAGTTGAAGCACTCCCAGCAAATTCCACATAAATTCAGAGAACTGCACACAGAGAAGTCCTGTAAGAAGAAAGATTGCAAGGCTCTCTTCTACATTCATCAATGCGTGGACAACAAGGTATTTAAAAAGATTGCGGATGCAGAAAGCTCTAAGGAAGCATGGGAAAAACTTGTGAAATGCTTCAGTGGTGATGATAAGCTGAAGAAGATAAGGTTGCAAGCACTGAGAACACACTATGAATAGCTATAGATGAAGAAAGAAGAGAAGATAGAAGATTATTTCTCAACAATCCAAACCATCACCAATCAGATGGAGCTATGTGGTGAAACTTTTTCTGATAAGGTAATCATGGAAAAGATCTTTAGAACATTTCCCTCTCAATTTGATCATTTGGTGATAACAATAGAAGAAACAAAGGAGTCTGCTAGATAAGGCCATGTGTATGTTGAAGGAAAAAAGCTACCTCATGAGTTTTTGGGTGAAGCAGTGAATATTGCAACTTATATCTTAAACACATGTCCCACTAAGAAGCTAAAGACTCAGGTTCCTGAAGAAGTTTAGTCATGAAGGAAGCCATCGGCCAGTCATCTGAGTGTATTTGGTTGTATATGCTATAAGCATGTCCTTGATGCTAGAAGAAAGAAGCTGGAGGATAAAAGTGAAGTTATGATTCTAGTTGGTTATCACAACACTTGAGCATACAGATTGCTTGATCCAAAATCTAAGAAAATTGTTATCAATAGAGATGTGAAAGTTAATGAAGATGAACACTAGGATTGGAACTCAAACAACTGCAATGTTTCTTAGAAGCATGTGATTATTGAAGATAGTAAAGAAACTGATGAGCTCACCATCACTAAAGATGTTAATAAAGTAGAAAACTCAGATGAAGATCCAACCGCTAAAGCCTGGCCACAAAGAAACATACAAATGCCAAGAAGATTATAAGAATGTCAGTTAACTAGTGATGATGATGTAGATAGTGATGGTAATTGGTGCATTTTGCAATGTTACCAGATGTTGAGCCATTGGATTACAAAGTTGCACTATGTGATAAAGTATGGAAAGAAGCTATGATAGATGAACTAAGATCTATTGAGAAAAATCGAACATGGGAACTGATCAAGCTTCCTAATGGAAAGAAAGCAACTGATGTCAAGTGGATTTTTAAGCTAAAACCGGATCCTGAAGGAAATACTGTGAAGTACAAAGCATGGCTTATAGCTAGAGGTTTCTTAGAGAAGGAAGGTTTTGATTACACTGAGGCGTTCTCACCAGTTGCAAGACATGAAACCATCAGGTTAATCATTGCAGTAGCAACTAGCAAAGCATGGCCACTATATCACTTAGTTGTAAAATCAACTTTCCTAAATGGTACCTTAGAGGAAACTATGTATGTTACTTAACCACCTGGCTTCACAATCAAAGGGAAAGAAGATAGAGTGTTCAAGTTGAACAAAGATTTATGTGGCTTGAAGCAAGCACCTAGAGCCTGGAATAAAAGAATTGACAAAAAATTTATGGACCAAGGTTTTAAGAAATGTATAGATGAGATGGAGTGTATGTAAAGGGAAGATAAGAGACTAGTTTACTGATTATATGCTTGTATGTAGATGATCTTATGCTAACTGGAAGCAACATACAGGATATTGAAGAATCTAAATCAATCGTGAAGTCAAAGTTTGAAATGACAGATTTAGGCAAGCTTGCTTATTTCCTAGGGATGGAGATTATCAGAACTTCAAAAGGCTTGATACTTCATCAGACAAAGTATGCTACTGAGATTTTGAATAAAGTTTAACATGTTAGACTGCAACTCAGCTATCACTCCTGCAGATGCTAACATCATAAATGAAGTAAAAGAAGAAGAATAAAGTATTGATCCAACACTATTCAGAAGGCTCATTGGATCACTAAGGTACCTATGTCAAAGCAGGCAAGACATAAGCTACTCAGTTGCAATGGTTAGCAGGGTTATGAGTAACCCTCTTAAAACTCATTTCTTAGCTGCTAAGAAAATATTAAGATACATTAATGGTATACTGCACTGTGCTCGTGATTTTTGGGTATCAATCCATTGATTGGTATTGCACCTTCAATCTTTGAACTTTCTACTTTTATTTTTTGGGAAGGGAAAAAGAGAGAAAAAACCCTTAGAGATTAGGTCCGGGGGT
>Ga0315914_1005781_pt1 | contig 17842 bp, 13 predicted proteins | sample MpolenodulesMG_FD_203920 | JGI IMG/M metagenome (GOLD analysis project Ga0315914, IMG submission 203920) | Medicago polymorpha root nodule microbial communities from Los Angeles, California, United States - elongated nodules | ecosystem: Host-associated > Plants > Roots > Nodule | place: USA...
TATATATATATATATATATATATATATCTTCATAAAACTTACCAATTACTTTTATTTTAAAATCTTTAACAATTGCCCTTACGTGAGACACTTGTTAGCATATCCATAAAAACAAATAGGTCAAAGATGTAATAATTTCACATAACTTGTCCATTCACGGTCTAAGAAAATTAAGCTATAACATCTTGTGTTGCTACAAATGCATTGAGCGACTTAACCAAACGTTAATAAACTTACATCGAGATTTGGATTTTCTGAGAGTATTTTATTTCTTGCCCCTCATTTAAAATATGATCGCCATGCTATTTTGACTTGTCTTTTCATGGATCATGTTCCTAAGAGGGGGAAGTGACCATGAGGATGCGAGTATTGATTGAAATGATCAAACTGGACCTATCGAGACTACGCTTAAGGATTGAAACTCCAATGTTTTTGGAAATAACTTTAAATGTAAAAGTTTTTGATGTGTTATCTGGACTGGATTAATATTTATGTTGGGAGATTACCCAAAAGGTGGATGATTCTGGAGCAACGTGATGTTTGAAAATAGTATGAGGATAGTGTGAACTAGTACCCCTGGGCACTAGTAAAGAAAATCAATGTAAAAATATTGAATTTGGAAGTATGAAAAGGTTGTACATTCAGATTATCGAAAGTCAAGAATTCATTGTCCTAGATGAAAATTTTGTACTTTTAACTTTCTTACCTAATGCCCCAAAGGCACTAATTAGCAATGGTTGTTCTGGGTCGAGAAATCTAGACCTAGGCAGTTGAATACTTATTTATTTTATATATTTGAATTTATGGTTGAGTCATTGATAAGTGGCAATGTCATATTACTTTTCATATCAGTTGTTAAACTTGTTTTGCAAGTAATACATATATAAAACTCCAATTTATTATCAATATATAACATTTATACTTTTAAGCAAGTTAAACTGTTTTTTACCTATTTCCCATCAATTTTATAGGCTTTTTAGCTTAACGACCAAAAGTGATAAAAAGCAAGGATTCTGAATCAAAGCACATTTGTTAGGGAGCATGAGCGAGTTCAAAGCGATGAATTACATAAATTTTAAGAGAAAATTACAAGAGCAAATTCGTTGTGTGAGTAAGGCTTCACCTAGCTAATTAAGGCATTTTTGATGACCTATTGGATGAGCTAGTATTTCCTCCCATTTGAAGAGACCTCGAGTCGCTAGACGAGCTGGATTCGCCTATCGTCGTGTAAACAGAAAGTGATTATTTGACTTAGAAAGTGTGAGACATTGTTTTTTATCTAAAGGATTTGTATTAAATCATGTGCATATACTAATGCATAGACATAGGGTTAGGTTTGCATGCATATCAACTATTATGTCATATGTCATTGGATCAATTGACTATTTTGCTTAGCATCAGAAGTTGATTAATGCGGTGAATTTCGTGTTCTTAGGCAGTTATGTTAGAGGGGTGTGTGAAGACATAGTTGAATTAAAAGGAGTATATGATCAATCAAGGAAAGATTCTAGACGAGTAGTTAACGAACCTTAATTTCGACAATATAATCTTTCTATTATTGTTTATTATTTGAACTGCAAAGACCAACTTATGCAAAGACAAATCCATCTTTTCATACTCAGAATAATAATATTTGCTAAACAACTTTATTATCACACGAGTCAATGTAGATTCAATATTTATTTTTGATAAAATCGACATACTTAATATTGTGCGAAGGATAAAAAATATTTTTTTAGCAGTCATGAAAATAGGAATATAAGGTACCAGGGTCCCATGACCAATAACAGACGTAGGAGTAATTATTTTGATATGCTTCAATAAAAGGGTGGCGACTTGGTCTAGGATATCTGGATAGTTTAGTAACAAAGTATTACAATATCTATTCACTAAAGACAAGTTTATATATCATTATGTTTTGTATCAAGGTTTTCATAGTCTCAATCTATAAGAGGCTACCGTGCTTGATGTGATTTACTTCAAATATGAGATATATGGTACAATTATGGGTCCATTCAAAGCTTTAGGCTTGGACAACCTCAAGACAATGCTTTATCAATCCCAATGTGATTGGAGATTCTTTTGCTAGAATAATCTAGATTTTTTTTTTCAATCCTGCTCATACAAATGCATTCAGCAAAACTCTCGTTACATTGATCCTTTAGGTGCATGTTGTTTCCTCGATTAAACATTCTTTAGCGTGTGTAATGCACGTATTAATAGACCACAATGAAGATTTTACCTTATAGACATCATAGAGTGGTTGGGTATCATGTTGGCCTCTACCATATCAGTTTTGTACATAATAGATAAATCAGGGATAACATAAACGTGGTGCAAGACGTGTTTAATTCCTTAAGTAGTAAATAAACGTTAAAGGTTGGATGATGATCAAAATTGACCTTGAGGAAACCACTGACAATTTGGATTGGAATTTTGTGAAAGATACTTTGGAGTAGATAAGTACATTGACTAAGTTTGTTGATATATTTGACATTGTATTTCTTATCTAAAGATGAGCATGTTGTGGAAAGGCAAATCTCTAAACAAGTTCACTCCCTCATGCAGTATCTACCAGAGGGACCCCATACCTCTACATCTATCGGTACTATCTGGAAATATTGTTCCATATGGTCAACTTAATTGTGGGGTAAGACATTTGGGTTTTTATTTAGCAAGCGAAAAGAAGACCAAATATTTCTTGTATGGTTTTATCTAATGATATTATTATTCTTAATAAGACTGATTGATTGATAGCTACGATGGTACCAAGGTATATTAAATTATCATATCCACACGACTTATTGTATATTTTTGTCCTTCAACAAATTTTATGTTGCCAAGTATGGATTTGAAGTTTATATGTACATAAACTAAAAGATGCTAAGATTGATAAAATTAATGGATAAAAAACTTGTCGGGATTAAAATTTCGTTAACCACTTCTCCAATGTTTCATCATGGTTGATTATATATGTTCAAGTTTTTGATATTTTCAATTTTTGCTATAATTTAAACATTTTCATCTCTAACAAACGACTAAATATGTATTGTATTGCTTAACTTTTGATCTCTCGCACAATACAACAATATCAAATGAACAAAAGAAAATAAAAGGATATGAAAAATATTTTCTTATACCAAAGTAGTCTTCAAGGACTTGACAATATGTTACTCTATCAATTTTGGTTCTCGATCAAGGGCAAAAAAAATTTCTTTGTTTTCAATTGACAAACAAAACAAAATCACAAGTTTGTTCATCGCAATAGTATTATCTATCATTTTAAATAATAGAATATAAATCAATCGTAAGATTCATATTACAACTCAAGAGACGTTGATGTGGTAGAAGATTTTGCTTTTTCTTTTTGATGATGTGACGTTTTTCGTTCAAATCTTTTTCCTCACAATTTTTTTACACATTTTGTTTTCATAACATTAATTGAGGGACTAAAATAAAGAAAAAATGGATCATTTTTTCCCATAGACATAAAGTCCATAAAAGTGATCTAGAGGTCAAATTTTTCATGATTTATGCAAACATGTTTAAGACGTTAAAGTAAGGTCTGATACATAAAGTTATAATTTTCTCACAAGAGACATTAATTATGACTTTTAAAAGCGTCAACATCTCAAAAACTAAAACAACGGAAACCTTTTACCTATAGATTGAATTTTAAGCTGGTTGTTTGGAGACACCTCTACAAAAACACACATAAAGGATTTGCAAATTTTTTCGGCGTTCTGAAGATGTCTTGATTTATTTTGATTTTTTTTATCTAAAGTTTAAAATCGCAATTTTGTTTCGAGTAAGCATATAGTCACGAGTCAAACTTTGCTCCATAATTTCGTAAGCATGTTTAAATCATCATAATGACCAACACCACAAAATTTTGGTGTTTTTAAACGAGAGGAAATTAGTTACGATTTTTTGAAAAAATTCATAATTATGGGAAACAAATAATCACAAATAATTCATCCCTCATTTAAAAATTCTAAAATTTTGTGGTGGAGGTTTCTTATAATATTATAAACTTTTATGCAAAATTGGGGAACAAAATTTGACTCGTGAAAATATGCTTACTCAAAAAATGACAATTTTACACGCCTTGGTTGAAAAAACCAAAATAAATCATGGTATCTAAAGAATGCTTTGAAAATGTTCAGACCCTTTTTATGCATTTTTATAGAGGTCTTTGCAAAAATCAATTTATAGGTCGAGGTTTCCATTGTTTTTCGTTTGTGAGCTTTTGGCCATTTAAAATATCATAATTAATTATCCATTTGTTGGAAAATTCTAATTTTATGGGTGAGATCTTATTTTAACATCCCAACATGCACGCAAAAATTATGAAAAAAATTCATCCTCTAGATCATTGTTTTGGACGTAATGTCTAAAGAAAAAACTTGTCATTTTTTTTTATTTCACCCCTTCGAAAAAAATCACTTTTGCAAAAAAAACCATGTGGTTGTAGCCATGTTACAATTCCCTACCACGTTGACTTCTTCTATGTGACTAAATTTTTGAAGGATTAAAATATGAATAATATCAAATTACAAAAGTAAAAATGTATGTTTTATTTTTTACAAGTTATATTCAAACTTTGCATATATTACATGATTTATTTCAACAATAAGCCCTTCTATATATAAAGTGATCCAAATATCTTATAAATAGGGACATGTAATATAATTTTATTTTCTCAAAAAATAATAATATAAAATTATAGTTAAAAGTTTTCTTAACAACAAAAATTTACTAGACGAATAATGAGCACTTAACTCACAAACGGGAAAAAGTACAAATATTACTTGATCCACGAAAATAAACCCCATAAATTAAGAATTAAGACACAAAAGAGGATTTAAAAACCATTCAAAGGTTTAACTCATTAAATTTCAAATGTTTAGTGAAGTTATCACTTTAATAATTTAATTTATTTCCATCAAAAAGATAATTTATTTTATTTTAAATAGTTTAAGATCTTAAAAATTTGAGCAAATTTTTCTTCTCAAAATATAATTATTTAATTCTCATAGTAGTGTCACGCACTTATATATAAAAACAAAAACAAAAACCGTGTCACGCACCATGACGGAGTACCAGGTGGCTTCTTCCTATTAGCTAGCTAAGTCAAGCACAAAGTTGAAAAGTCAAAGTTTATGACCGGAAGGTACAGAGAAGGTGAAATTTAAAATGAAGGGAAACCCACCTAATCTAGCAACTTGCTTTCATAGCCTGCTTCTTAAATTCCTTCCTCCATTTTGCAGTCTCTAATCTCTCTTTACATATATTTTTCTTCCTATATAAGCAATAATATTTTTGTTCTAGAGATTTATTACAATAAGAACTAAGAAGTGTTATGGAAGGTCTTCTACCTCTTGTATATAAAGCAATCAAGAAAAATAGAACAAGACGACAATATGAGGTTATTTCATTAGGAGGAAGCTACAACATAAGCATGGCTGAGATCCACCCTCAAATTCAACAACCAGCTTCAGCTTCAGATAATTATAATATTGGTCACAGGAGACATAAATCTGTTGGAGATAGTCTTGGTAATGGTTTTCAATTTCATGATCAGACAACAACTGGTTCTGTTTCTCCTAATTCCTCAAAAAAACTTGTTAGGTTTAGTAGTCATAGAATGTTTTCATGTATCAAGGGTGCCTGAAGTGAAGTCAAGGTGTGTGCAAGACTTGATATTGTATGTATGTGCTGTTTTTTTGAATAATGTTGTAAAGATGATGCTGTGTCCTAATTATTACAAAAGATGTTCTGTTTCTATATTTGTTCAGTGTTTTATTTATTTACTTTTTTTTTTTTTTTAGGAAAGGTTTTACTAGTTGGTTTGGTTTTATGTTGGCTTGTATAGTATATATACGTGTAAATATATTGAATGAAACGATAGCTGGATTTATATACAGATTGTTTTGGATTCACCCTTCAGAGTTTAAAAAAGTTTTACTTTTATATTTAAAATTTTAATCGTCATTTATATATTCAGTAAATAAGTTACTCTTTTTTCTACGCAAGTTCTATATAGCTTTCTCATTTTCAACAGTGTCAGCCAGATTCTCATGTCATTGTGGTAGGTATGGTGGCATTCACTGTCAAGTGAACAGTGATGGTGAATTAAGGTGTCGTTTTAGGCAGGGATGAGAATCCAAGTGTGATAATCATAAATACCATGCGCCGGTATATTACAGGAGTAAACAGAGGTGAAAAGGATAGGAAAAAACTTTACTTGTGCACATGGTAATTAACCATTAAGCATTTATAAGCTGAATATGATTTTCTGGACAGACATTTTTTTGGTTTGATTTAAAGCACAGTCATATAAAACTAGTTAGTTAATACTAATATACTATACCACATATTTATTCGTAAGCCTGTTTATTAGAAGATAAGTACCATTTTATTTCTCTGATAATCATTTTAAATAAGCACATTTTTTTTTTTAATTCCGTAGTTTATTTTCTTTCTTTGTTAATCATTTTAAGAAAACACATATTTATACGCAAGCTTTAAAAAATTGTTTACTTTCTTCCTTATCATAAAATTTATGCATATGTAACCACTAACCAGCAATTAGGCGCATTTTTTTTTTGAGAGGAGAGGAATGACCTAGCCAACTTGGCCACATGATATTTTAAAAGAAACATTGTTTAGTATTTCAATTTTTTTTTTTTATATAGGTTCTAAAAGACTGAATGACGTAAGTTCAAACCAATTATCTTATTTTCAGATGAAATCGACTATTAGTATTTTATTTGTTAATAGAATTAACATATTTGATTTTTTAGGTGTCAAAAACGAATGATGTTGTTCCGTAAGTTCAACTGAGTTCATAATTGTATAGATATTTTCCTTAAAATAAATAAATAATTGTATGAAGATTTAATATATTGGAATACAAGTTCTAACTTATAATATTTCATTTCTCTACATCAATGTGAATGTGTGTGATTCTGAACACTTTGATTATTTGATAGAAAAATATTAATGAAAAGGTTTTTCATGAAACAGATGTTGAAGTATGTTTTAACTCAATTTTCTATTAAGTTTATTTTGTGCATGAATGGATAATACTCAAAAAGTTTTTTTGTTTTTGTTTTTTTGTCTTAATATCTGATTTCCAGGATAATGAGTTTAAAAGCCAAGTACAATCCTCAACCCTGTACTAAGCACTCAACTATAGGAAACACAAAGGTCCACCACAAGGTAGAGACAGAAGAAGCCACTTCCACGAGGAAAATATGGGAGATCCCCGCTAAACACCCCGAAAGCACCGCAATCTTGCACTGCCACCACCACAAGACACTGTAGGTTGCAGTAGACAGATTCCACCTTCCATTCGTACATGTAACATAAATTGTTCACAGGACAGTTTCTAAAATTTTGGTGGCCTAGAGCGAACTTACAATTTGGGTCCTAACTAATAAATATATATATAACTATCAAACTTGATACAAAAAACTAAGCAATTTTTTTAAGGCCTAATAAACCCCTAAAAAATATTTTGGGGGCCTAAATTTCATACTTATTTTTTTTGGGTCTAGGGGGGTCGCCCTCTTCGCCCTGCCTCAGATACGGCCCTGATTGTTGATAGAAACATAAAATCAGAATATATTATTTAGTTAAATTATTTTTACGTTTTACTTTGATCCTTTAAGTCTTTTTCATTTTATTTTAGTCCCTTTAGTTTTTTTTGGCATCATACGATTTTGTCCCTTAAGTTATGAATGTTTAATAATTTGATTCCTTAAGTTACAAATGTAAAGATATTTTGGTCCTTAACAAGAGGGACTAAAGTGTTTGAATTTTATAATTTAAAGAATCAAAATATATAATATTTGTAAGTTAATTGACCAAAGTAAAATAAAAAAAAACTTAAGGCTAAAGTTGTCAATATCGGGATATTCCTTCTAATCGAAAAGGGATAACAAAATCGCAATCGAGGATTTTACTAGACTATTTTTGTAGGATATGGGACATAACAAAATTGAAAAATCGTAAAATCACAATTGAAATAAAAGGATTCTATCAAAATATTTTCAAGTTAAAGCCTAGATACTACATCAAATCACACACACCAAGTCTATGGACCATCCCCCATCATATCAGCATCTTCATTCATCAATCTCATCATCTTCTCCTCCTCCTCCATCTTCACCATCATCATCACCATTTGCATCACTTCCATTTTCACCTTCATTGTCCATTTCTTATTGAACAAAATAAGAGTTTGGCGATGACGATGGCACATGATGATAACGAAATATAAATAATTGAAACCGAGCTCAAAATTGACTTGTATCATTAAATGTTTAGAATCCTTCAAAATTGTATATATAAAAGCCTATGATGTTGCACCGATTTCACAATTTCATGCGATTTTGGTGCGATCTTACCATAATTTTGCATGTTTTTTGATGTGCCTGTCGATTTGGATTTAAGAGGGTGAGCAAAATCGCAAAAGAATAGGATTTTATGATTTTAATCGTGATGTTGATAAAATGCTTAAGAGACTCGTGACAAAAAAATATGCTCAAGGGACGAAATTGTCCAACATTTATTATTTAAAGGATCGAAATAAAAAAACTCAAAAGAACTAAATAAAACATAAAATTACTTAAGGGATCAAAATATAATTTAACCTATTATAGCATAAGAGGAACAATGACCAAGGATCCCCTCTAAAATTGTATGACCATTACCTTTCTCATCCTATGAGTTTATCGCGCGCTCTATTCAAATTCTAAAATTTAAAAAGTTTTAGCGTGTTTTAAAGATTTTTATGAGATATTTATACCATTCGAATTGTATAATCCGATATGCATAATACAAGCGAGAAATCAATAAAATTGGAAAAGAAGAGTCAAATTGTATATCCGTAAAGAAGGCCAATGACCCAGACAAACAAACTGCGGCCTCACCCTAACATTTCTATTTTAATAAGTGCATAAGATTTTCGAAAAAAAAAAGTGCATAAGACATGTAACTCTTAAATTTTCTGTGTCATTCACCCAAAATAAAATCTCTCAAATATAGGATGTAAACGGTTCATAAAAAATACACACCTATTTATTTACAAATAGGTGTTTGATTCCATTGCAATTCGGCATCTAAACAATCACTTTTCTCCTATTTTGAAAGTGATCGATAAACTACTTATTTATTTAAACAAAATTAGTTTAGAAGCATTTGAAAAAGTTGATTCAACTGACAATATCAATATTATTAGAATGAATATTTTATTCCCGAATTTAAACATGAAATACTACATTTGTGTGTGTTTCATGTGTTACTTGACACTTCGTTTAGGGGAAAAAAAAGACAGTTTCGAAACCATTTATTATGTTTTTATAGTTTCTGGACTAAATAAAAGAGAGAGTTGCAGTTTGCATCCTAAGTTTAATTATAGCATGTTTGCTTTTACGATGGTCACCTCACCCAACGTGTGTTTGCCCCAAAGCTCCAATTTAGAGCTTGTATTTTTCACGTCTAATTTTGCATTGAAACGCGAAAAAGCGTAACCCACCGCCAAACCAAGCACATTAGTGATTCTAATAGTACCAAATTTTAAAATGTTAGTGCTTATTGTTAAAATTCAACACAGAGTCCACTAAATCCTTATAAAAAAAGAACAGAGTCCACTAAAGAGCACCTTCGTTCTAATGATACTTGATTTTGAAATTGCACAATTAATGATGATCATGATATCGTCACAGATCATCAAAGATTCACAGCAAAGAAGAAATAAAACTCATATTTTTCTTTTAACATTTTCACAAAAGTTTTATATCTCAATTAATGACATAAAAACCGTCTCGGTTAGAGAAAGGAAAAATAACAAGGAGAAAATAACTCATATGTGAAAATATGCAGTCACATCCATTATCAAACAAATAAAATAAGATGTACTCACATCATTTAACACTTTTCTTTTCGTCAGATTATGGTTAGCGGTTATATGTTAAAGCTAGAATGTAGAATGGCTGGTTTTAAAAAAAATTAGGTGAGTGATTTATTTTAAATTTAAAAATATTATACTAATACTATTTATAAAGTTTAAATGTTAACTACAACACTTATATTAGACGATAACAAACTTTTTCAACATAATAAGAACTTTTAGATTTAGATTCAACCTTGAAAATATACCAATACTAATTTTTTTAGGGAGAAGTCATCCATTACAATCCTATCCGATTCAAGATATTAATATTTATAGTTGCGTAATACTCAATTTACACAAAAAATTAAATATCATTGTTGTAACAACATAATGATTTGATTGTGAAAAGACTTTATATGGAATCACGGGTAAAACCCGAGTCACCATATTTTTCCCTCTTTGGTGTGTTTTGTTTGAGTATGTGTGGTTACAAGGTCAATAGTAAAGTTTAGCATACTCTCCTAACTAAAGTTGAGTCAAATAGAGGAAGTGAAACTCTCCCAACCAACAAAATGAGGTTTGAATTTTAAATTCTCAGCTGATTGAGAGATGACTAATATCAATAATGTATTGAATAAGACTACTTTCAATGGAAGATTTCTATGAAAGCAACATGTACACTTTAATTGCGCTTTTACCACATACTCCGGCAAGGCTCGATGCCCTAATCGGTTGGAAGGAATCATCAAGAAAGCAAAATCTGAATGATTCCGACGAAGCAAAACGAGAGTGGTTTCTGCATTATTGAAAGAACCGGACAGTAAAATAGTTGCATCATAAAAGATCTTTAAAAATTTCACCCACTCTATACCGATTCAGATTTCGTAGGTTGTCAAGTCTCTGCTTGATCATTTAACTCTAGCTATCCGGGTTACTTCACCTCAACTAGATGGAGGCAATTCAATGAAGCACTTATTTATGTACAAATTATTTTACAGTTGAAGATAACAAACTATGCATAAGTTTAAAATTATCAGTTTATAATATCTAGAAGAGCTTAGAAGATAAGCTTCTACAAAGTACAAACATAGTAACGAGTAATCACATTTTTGCTATTTTCCATAAATTATCGTCATAAACTACTCTTTCAAACATTTACACAAGTATCAACAAAAAAAACAACAATTACACAAGTAATTATATATAAAAATGTTTAATATACTCTTCTAAATGCCCCTTTTCCTTTTTTTCTTTCTCTACATACTATAATTTCCAGTCCCCCCCCCCTCTCTGAGATCTTCATATTTCTTTGCGTCGTGAAGGCGTCGCGATTCATTCCAACCTTCCCTTCTCAATTTGGTGACGATGGTCAACACACAACTTAGACTATACCAACTTTCATTCATCTTCATACAATACAAATTTATATTTATCAAGGTGGTAGTGGGACAAAAGTGGTCGACCATCTTGTTCCCACGTTGTTTTTTCTCTTCAATAATTAATGTCCACCATAAGCACTAGAAATTCTCCTTGTGGAAATCATATTTGGTAGTTGTGTTGTGAGAAAAGTCCGAACCTAATTGACGAAGCTCTTTAGTAAGTGCAGGTGGCCCACAGTAAAACACCCCTGCATTACATAAATCACACTCTTCAGTGACGCTAGCATTAAATTAACCACACCAATTATTTCTTTCTCCATGCCAATATTGAAATTGATAAGCATTCAACTTTTAAAAGGATAATTATATGTCTCCTCTAAGCAATTTTAAGTATTAATTGTTTTGGTCTCACACACCCACACTTATATTTATTTGCAAATGCACACAAATGATACTTTTAATGTCGGTTGAAAAATGAGAACTCACCAACGCGTGTTTGTGGATGATTAAGTGCAATGCGCTTGTAGACACTACGCCAATTAGGTTTAGCAAAGTGAGACTTGACGCGTGTTCCAGAGACGATATCCACACCATTTTTAGCATGATTAAGTGATTGAAGCATAGCAATAAGAGCAGAGCGAGCATCACCCTCTTCATAAACACTAGTACAATAATTGTGTAACTCAATTACTCCCCCATGATCATCTTCAGCCACCTCATTCATTACTCCTTTAAACCAATCAAATGAACCCTGTTCTCTAGTAACCCAGTAAAAATAAGCCCTCTTAGTTTTAAAGTTACTCAAACCGGTTCTTTTGTGTTGTGATGGTTTTGGTGATTTACCACTTGTCCCCTCCTCCATATTAGTGATCCTTTCCTCCTCTTCCATGGCCTTGAAATTATTCACAATATCCTTTAGTATACTTATCATTGGGGTAGCCCCAATTCCTAGACCCACAAGTAAAACAACATCATATTGCTTGTAGTCTTGTGCAGGCGCTCCATAAGGACCATCGATCAAAACTTTAGGCAGAGTACTGCATAGTACAATAATGCATTATTTACTGATCACTAAGCAATAAACCCTGTATTATAAATGATTATGCATCATTAGTTTGTCACTAAATGTCATACAAATGCACTTGCTTTAGCCTTATATTTTATATATTTATTTAACATTTTCTAACACTAATTAAAATGTTGGGCTGGGTTGATTACCTACTTAGCTTAGAACAAGAATTTTCAACACAAGTGTCCATTTCCACCTAGTCTATTTATTTTGACAATAATAATCATCGTAGTGTAAACTTCAAATACAACAAACAATTCCTTTTGGCCACAAGGATAATAAAACCGTAAGCAAATTGGACACGGTACTATTGCTGAATGCATTGGTTACATCGGTCGGCAGACTATCATTTATTCACACCCAAACACAAATTGTCTATGTTTTTTTGTGAATAAATTTCAAAGTCTAATAGGAACGGCCTATTAAAATTAAAACTAAAACTAACAAGCAACATAACAACTTAATTTAATGAATAAATAATACTAAATACACACTATATAACCAAATCCAATTGAAATAGTCAAGTTTTTGAATTTAAAACAAGTTTCATAATGATTAAATAATTTGTTTAACAACCTTAAAAAATGTTCTGGTAACTTTCTAGTCAAATTTTGTGAAAAAATAACAAATATTTAAAAGTATTTTAGTTAAAATATAACCACCCTAAATTATGTGAAATGCATTATCAACCAACACAACTCATCCATTTACATGCTACTACCAATTGACAATTAGTTTTTTGTTGATATTTATTAGCACATGGATTTTACCTTTTCAAACATATTTTTTTTAAAAGCTTATATTTATGAGTAAAGATAGTATCTGTGTTACCTTGGGCTGCTATCCCCTTGCATGCATTCAGCTCTTAGAAGTCCACTCTTCCCATGGGTCGGTGGAAGGCAACTCTGAAATATATAACCAAAGCAATATAGTCAAAAGAGAAACCACAAATTGCTAAGAAAATTGGAATGCACCCAAATAGAGATAAATGTAGTAATCAGTGAGTTTTGCTATGTAAGCTGTCAAAATAATAAGTTATAATACCATTATTACCCAACAAAAGTTAACCTGAATTCACACCTCTGAGAATTTGACTCTGAGACTCCGGGTCCAGTCACCTAATGTTCTGATGTGAACACTAAGGTAGTCATCTCCCGGGGAAGAGGTTATGGAAAATGGATGCCTGTGAAATCATAACAACATTTAACATTTTAAGAAGGTATTTAGATGCAACAATTAATATAGCATGCAAAGACTACTAATTATGTTTCTTCAAATTCGTATTACCATTCAAATGGAGAGACAGCAGCACAATTTACAAACATGTATTGTCCACTCTTGTATCTAAACCCCTGAGGCTTTGACATATGAAGAGCCAACACATTTCCAGGATAAACAGCCACCTTCAAACAGGACATACAAAATTTGGTCAGACATACATATTATTTTTTCTAATGCATCTCCATTTTTTTAATATTAGCCAAAAAATATCAATTAATGGAACAACAATCTTTTCAAAGTTCCAGATAAACAATCCTTGATCTGTCTATTGAATGCATAAATGAATAATATGCAGCAATTTATATCTATGAATGAATTTGGATAACAACATTTCAAAAGCTTAATATGTTTCTTCAAGCAGTGATACTGATTCAATATTCAACATTCACCTTTAATATTCTCACAGGCTTGATGCTTGATCTGAGTGCTCTAGTCAGTCGTTCCAATGCATAAATGATAATGGGAATAGCCAAATACATCCAAGTCTACAAAACACATACAATCCTTAGAATATATAAGAATTAGCTGAGAAATTGGATAAAAAGGATAATTGAAGGAAGGTGCTAACCGTTTTTTTGTGCCATTCCCGAGTTAAGTAAAGTTTGATTCCATGCACAACCAAAAGGGCATAGACAAATACAAAGAGATGATGAGAGTACCAAAAGGCATTGAAACCAGTTAGACTATTGAGGGGTTTAGGTAGCTTAACCCTTCCTTTCCTGAACCATGGACTAGCCAGTGTAAAAGCTATTATCATTAAAACAACCATTACAATCCCTGTTACTCCTTCCCATGATTTCACAAAATGCCAATAACTTGTTGGTTGCTTTCCAAAAAATGGTTCCATGAGCTTGTACTTTTCACTATTTGCATGAAGAAGGCGAGGAAAGTCGCAAATAAGATGATAAATAGCATGTATACCAACTCCAATTGCTACTGCCACAGCAATCACCTACAACAGACTCTCATCATTTCATGGTTATCAAATCGAGATTCAAATCTCGAGTCGGGAGATATTTTTCCAAATCAAGAATCGAATCTTAAGATACATTGCCAATAAAAATACACCATTTTTAAGCAAAATAATAAGTGAAATAACAAAATTGTAAGCTGATATATCATGTATGAACCTCAAAATAATTCAAGATTCAAGTTATATATCAAATGAGAAAAGAAAAGTGTTTGCTTATACAAAACTGACAGAAAAAGTGGTTGGTTGCACCAAGTTTAGGTGGTAATTCATTAGAAAGAATTGGGATGCACTATAAGATTCATGTCCAAATAGATACGCACTAAGATTCGTATCGATTAGAATCATTTTAGTATCAAATTGAGATTTGGCTTCCATGTATTGTAAGATAGTGATAACCATGCACCAGTTGCTACTATCAATTTTTTTAGATTAGTTTTCTAATCTTGTCACTCACAAATGAAGAACGGTTTGTAAAATTTACCTTGTGGAAGTTGAGGTTATCATCAAAAGGAACAGCAATGCCTAGTTTGGTCTTGTTCCTAAGCCATGTGATGGTGTTTCGACAAACAGGTAACAAGATAATAGCCATATTCAATTTTAGTGTCTCAGCTGCACCTTTAGCCATGCACACACAATGCCCCATTACTTCATAAGCAGCTCTTCTTCTATACTGCATGAATTTGTAGGCAAATAGACCACACATAACACCAATCCATAGTACCAATATCCAAGTTCTTTGCCAATTATCCTGCAGAAAGTAAATGGCATCTCTATACCTCTTCCTAACAGGATTGTATTCATATGTACCCTTAAGCTTTATGCTTAGCATTTGGCTCAGGTACTTACTATCTCCTCGTGTAGAATGAGTTGGTCCATGCAACAAGAGTATCTCTAGGTCATTTACCTAACAATAATCACCAAATGGCCAAAAAAATATGGCTAAAATTAGAAGCTAGATTAGTAAGAGACAGAGACCAGAGATAAACGATCGATGCGGAGATTAGGTGAGTGAAAACAGTTGAATTTATTAAAAAACGAGAGTAGTAGACAGTCAACAATATATTAGCAACACAACTTTAATGTTGGAGATCATCAAGAGTTCACTACAAATATCGAGGTTGAATCAATAGAGAAATGAGGAATAAAATTATAATGTGAGACACAACATTTCTACATGTCATGTAAAGATGCTCTAATTGCAGGAAATAAAGTTTTATAAAGGAATAATAAATGATATATGCCAAGATCCTTTCAAAAATCTGCAGAGTGACCAAATAACAGCCTAAGTACCACTAGCAACCAAGTGAAAAATATGAATAAGAAGATCAAGTCAGTAGCATATAAGATGATCTTATAAGTAATAATTACCATGATAAATCCTGTATCATCAGGGTCTAGTTCTTCCATGATCAAAGCAGCATATTCCTCTGCCTGCTTTTGTATGTTTGAGAGTTTGTTTGTAGTGGCACTAAGGCAAATGATCTGAAAAATGAAAACATAATTAAACATCAAGAATAATCCAATTCTGATGGTGACAAAATTACATACTTGAAAAAAATTAGTTTTATCAATTGATGAAACTAAAAAGTAAAATTTTAGGTAGTAAAAACTTCACAATTTATGATTCCATACCTCTTTAATTTCATCCTCGGTGATTCTGCCGTCTGCATCTTTATCAACCCTACATTCCAAATCAATACACTTTAGCATTTAATGCACAACATTTTTTGTTTGTATTTTCATAAGAAAGAAAAAGCAAAGACTTACATGTCAAAGAATGTTCTGAGCCTAGAATCAAAACTATTGTCAGATATCTGGTCCCAGAAATCCTTCAATTGTGCCTTATTAATTGAATCTCCATGAATATTCCTCCTCCTAGACATAGCATCAAATAGCTCACCTGCAAATGCCTCAGACTCCTTGTTCATCCCTACATAAAAAAAATCCAAAACATCCTAAAAAATTCATCCATACTTAAAGGTAATTCAACCAACACCTCTAAAACACAGACACAGAAACACACCAACACATAAACACCAATAATAATTTAGAACATGACTTAGTTGTAAGTGATCATATGTGTCAGATACCGGACACACCTTTGATCAGAAGCATTATGCAATACCTATGCATTTGGCAAAGAGAGAGCGATGAAGCAAACCATCATGAGTTGAAAGAATATCAAACTGGTTTTCAACCTCAAACCATCCAACATCAGTCTTCTTGTTAATAAACTTGAGTCCTCTAAGAGCATGAGAAGCTGCAGACTTAGTTCTATCATAAACTTTCTCAGGTCCAACTTGTTGTTTCGAAAAAGACGTTAATTTCATCAACTCCTGAGAAACATGTTTCATACGAATAGAAGCAGTTCGCACAAACGAAGCACCAAAAGATCTTTTCTTCTCCATTCCTTTCCCAAGCAAAACAAGCTTCTCATCTTCACCATGATCATTGTTTCCAGGAACAGTTTTAACACTGTGTAAAGCAACAGAGTCACCTTGAATATCCATGGTGACTTCAACGTAATCTTGTTCTGCTTTTTCTTCATCTTGTTCTTGATGGCTAAGATCTATGACAGAATTTGAATTTGAATTTGAATTTGAAACGTTTAACTTTGCACTTCTTCTTCCTACCCTTTTGTTTAAAGGTCCACTGAAGGAACCATTGTGAAGAGCAATGAGTTCTGTATCAGAGTCACGATGATTGCGGATTTCTGTGGAAATTCCTGCAACTTCGTCAGTTCCCATTGTCTATCTACGTTACACACAATGTGCTTTTCTTTTTCTTCAGGCTTCTCTCTCTCTTCAAACTTCAAAGTAACCGCATTATATTATAAGCTGTTTTTTTTATGTTGCATTTTATATATTTTTATTGTTAAAAATAATATACCTAACTTTTTGAGTTGCAAGCTGGTTTTATAATTTCTTTTCGTCAATTTGGTCATTTGATTATATAAAGTATATCAAGTTCATCCTATCCATTACTATGATGTAACCTTTGGCATATGTGATGCATATATCCATACTCTATATTTATATGATTTCTTTGTTCGTAGCCTAGTGATTAGAATTCACCTAATAAGGTGAATAAGTAGAGTGTCCAGGGTTCGAACCTCAGCCACTGCATATAATAATGCATTGTTCTACCAACTGGGTTATACTCACGGGACAACATGTTACGTTTCTAATAATACATATATTGTTACGCTTTTTTTAAGGGACATATATATATATATTTAT
>Ga0315914_1005782_pt1 | contig 17841 bp, 7 predicted proteins | sample MpolenodulesMG_FD_203920 | JGI IMG/M metagenome (GOLD analysis project Ga0315914, IMG submission 203920) | Medicago polymorpha root nodule microbial communities from Los Angeles, California, United States - elongated nodules | ecosystem: Host-associated > Plants > Roots > Nodule | place: USA...
ACTAGATTCTTAACTTCCGGAGGTACTTTAAATTCCATAATAACATTTTGTCTCCTTCCTGTCTCAATGCAGCAGTAACAATTACTTCTCCCATGCATAATTAGTACTACTACATAGCAGAAGTAATTAATATTGCTGCATTGAGACAGGAAGGAGACAAGATGTTATTTCGGAATCTACTTCTCTAAAAAAAAAACATAAGTGTGTCGTCCGGATAAATTTGGATGGTCCGAACGACACACTTATTTATTTTTTTGACAAGAGACAACACACGATGTTATCAACTGCTACTTCATCCAGAAGAGGGACATGAAGAGCAGCAAATGCAGATTGTGGATTCGGACAATGGAATAGTGCTTCAGCATGCCATCTTTTCTCCAACGCAATTTAATCATCAAAATTTCCAAAATGCCTCTAGTTATATTTAATATTCAAAATCTTCTTCACTTTTCAAAATCCTCTCATGTACATACACTTCACTCTCTATCACTCCATGTTCATATAGCGAAAAACAAAACTCATCAAATATTAAAGAAAATTGCATGTCTTCCACTAACCTTCCATTGTGCAAGTGAGATTTTTACAATTTGTTTTTTTAACATTTGAGCATCGTTGGTGAATTGAGATCAAATACGTGAAAAATACATCATAGGTCAATCTATGTAACACCTATAAATTATGAGTTTCCAGGCTTCACGTGCCAATTCACGTATGTATAGAAAAATTGAGTATACGTAAACTCAATTTGCACGGTTCATCCAGTTGCGAGTACATCCATGAAGTCATTTCAAGTACATACACTAAATTGAGCTCACACGGTTCATTTAGTTTCCGGTACATCTGTTAACTAGTTTTACATACATATACATAAATTGAGAAAGAAAAAAAAAGAAGTTAATAAGTTAATAACCATTGTATTCATGAATGTGTAACAAGTGGTCTAAATAGTCCTCTAATGTATTAAAATTTTAAAGTACTCAAAACATTATGTTAATATTGTCACGTCAATCAAAATACACAATAAGAATCTATTTTGAAATTTTAATATGGACCATTGTGACTATTTACTACACATTCAAATACTAAAAACGACTATTAACCCAAAAAAACAAATTGCACAAAAATACACTTTTAACTCTAACAAGGCTCGAAAAACTAAAAGCTTCAAAAATGAGAGGACGAGGAAGAAAAAGAGAGGACAGGAAATGACATCTTTTTGAATTTTAATGTGGTTAGGGATGTTTTCATCAATCTGATCATTTTGAATGGTAACAAGAGGTGTAACTCAATATTAGGGGCGTAAAAATAGCAGAAATCTAAAGAATAAGGATCTCCACACGTCAACTTGCTACTCGTGAAGTGGTTCTAAAAAAGTTTAGGAGGAAGGAGAAGATTGATTTGTGAAAATAAGGTGACAATTACATTATAATTACCACCTTAAAATCAATTTGCAAGTCAAATAATTTAAGTCATTGGTTACGCAAAAATAATTTTATAGGATAACCACTTGATAAACCATTATTTTAAAAATCATCCTTAAACTATAATTATTTTGAGGTATGGTACTACTATTACGAATTCCATACCCTCGCTCAGTTCTTGCACAACAGTTTACAAATCACTGGCCACCGCCTTAAGAGGTAAAATTACTCGAATTCTGAAGACAAAGCATTTGCATGAGCGTCATTATCGAAACATAAATAGTTCACTCAAAACAAATCCAACCACAATTCATCACATTCAATTTCAATTGATTTTATCACTTGAAAACACACGCTCCAGCATTTCTTCCAAAAACCTGATTTTCCGAACAAGATACCATCTTATTTTACGCCCTCCAAGACACATAAAATAGTCGAAGCAAATGTCCATCACACAGCCACATGGCTGCAGGAAAAATCAGTTCCAAGGCCAGCCAGATTATATAATGTATGTACCTTAACAAAACAAACCCAAAAGGCCAAAGCGCCAAAGCAATATGTAACATTTCTCAAAACATAAATAAGTTCTGATTTTCCATGGTAATGAGAGTTTGCTTCACAGTGAACAAAACATAGGTGTATTACCGATGTTGTGAAGGCATTCTATCTGATCCATGCCTTAAACGAAAGTTGTTGGATCTGGTACTTGGGTCTGACCGGTTTGCGGATTGGTGGTACGGTCTCCAGCCTGAATCTCTATCACCTTGGCTCAACGATAATGAAGGTAAGTGATCTCTTTCCCAAGCATGAAAGCGACTCGGTAGATGGTTTTCTTCTTGGAAATTACGTCCTGAAGAACTTGACGGGATAAGGAAGAAACCACCACTTTGGTCTGGTGATGTGGCCACTGGTGCTAGTTGAGTTGAACCACTGTGACTGCTGGCTCGTCGGGCAACAGAAGAAACGGGGGCCCGCATTGTGGTTGAGTTAGGATGTTGCTGCGGTTGATAGTATGCCTGAAGTGCTTGGACTCTATCACGGGCACGAGCATTGCTGCCAGGATAAGGAGGGATCATTGATGAGCCCATTGAGCTACCCGCTCTGGCGGCAGAACTGCAGAAATTAAATGTCTGTTGTAACTCAAACAATAAAGCATTGACCAACGAGCAAATTTCTCCTAGCCTCTATTAGTTCGCATATAACCAAAACTAATTGCATACTTAACACCATAAGATCGAACATTGAGACATGATAAATTACGGTTTGGTTCACATCAAATTACATGCAAACAATTCACTCACTTGTGAAAAAATTATTTATAAAGATGTACCTGTGGCCAACAAGAAAGGGATGCATAAAAGATCCTGATCTTGGTACATCTGAACCACCCCTGACTGGCCTTTGACTAGCGGGTGATACCGAGGGCTGATCAGCACCAACTAGACGACTGCTTGCAGTAGAGAAAGGAGGGGTATGATGCTCCCAACTGTGATAATGAAGATCAACGGCAGGAAATGTGTAGGAAGCTGGCATTTCACTAGGCACAGATGAGCCATTCCAATGATTGAAGTTAGGTGCTTCTGATACAGCTCCGCCTGAATTGGAGGAGGATGGATGTATTGGTCCAAAGTAAGCAACATACGGGCAGGGATGACTAGCAGATGATACGGCCGTATGTTCAGCAAATGCAGCGTGTTGTCCAATTATATCAGGATCTGCATCTCACAATTTCAATAAATTAATATATCTGGTGCAGTGCAAGCGTTGACTTAAAAAGAGCGGAGAGGCTTATTAAAAGGAAGAGGGATATCTTACATGCAATCGATGAAAATTCGCCTTCCCTGGAAAAATCGGAAACATAAATATAAGTTAAATAAACATCTTGATATTTCCTAAAAACACCTAAAATTTAAGAAATATTAAAGGGTTATATCATTATATACATTAACAAAAATGTTGAGCAAACTTGGTCAATTTGACCAGAGAATTCAACAGTACAAAACATATAGCACTATGTTGTTCCTCCTTTAGCAAAGGAGAGGCAAGCCAACCAAAAGGGTATAACCCATTATAACATACTACCGCTGTCCTTAAATATAGGAACCCATTAACTAAATCACAGGAAATAAGAAAATTTGTGGTAGTGTTAAATTTGTTGATAATTGAGTATTGCAATTACAAATTTATCCTGAGAGAGAGAGAGAGAGAGAGAGAGAGAGTAGTTTATTATCTCCTCATAGCATTAATTGTTGATTGCAGAAAAAGATGTAAAATAATTAGGGGAATGTTAGTAAAAATATGTACTTCAAAATAATCAATGCCTTTCAAAATTCAAAGGGGTCTCAGAAAAAGGGACAAAATAATTTGTCAAGAGGGTCCTATATTTCGGAGCGAATGTAGTAACTAATTAAAGCACATTAGTATATAAATTCTTAGATAAAAATCTATAGCTCAACAAATCAAAAGTATGATTAAACAACTTATGAGATTAAAATTCAATAACAAATATGCAACAGCCATTCATACAAGCTTCAACTACAACGACAGGAAATAGTAAACTGGAATATAGCCAAGAATGTAATACAAGCCTAGCTTAAAAGAATAAAATATGTACTTCTGCTGGGCCTTCTGTTGCAGCTGGTAAATTGTTAGGTAAGAAGCAAGCTAATCAGGTTGAGTTAGAAAGTTTGTTAGGTGTTAGAGAGATAGTTAGGCCCAATATGGCATGCAGCCTATAAATAAAGAGAAATTATTACAGGGGGGCATCTAGTAAATTGAGTGATTTAGGGCCTTTTGGCATTGGTAGCTGGGCAGACCCTCGGAGAGCTGCCATTGTTTTGCAATCAAAGGGGATTCTTCCCAATTTTTCTGTAACCATACCAGTTGGGCCTATAATACTCCTAGTCTAGAAATAAATTAGCCAATTATATTACAAGAGAAGAACAGGACAGGAGGTAGCAATCAAAAGAAGAGGGGTGCTTCAAAGTGCACTATTATAGATATTAGTGTGGCTGCAAAGCAACCAACAAAGGTCATCTAAAGTGGGCTGGTTTTTAAGTTCACCCTTACTTGCTTACTCACTTTAGCAAAGATTTCTCAAAGCACAACATTTCAGTCTGTGTGTTGTGGAGGGGGAGGCCAACATGTCACAATGGTTTCCAAATAAGTTGAATCTAAAAGTTGAGTTCAACTCAAGTAATTTCACTAAAAATTTGGCAGTTCCTACCAAAAATGGACAGGTCTATTGTGCTTATAACAATTCCCAAGCAAATACTCCCACACTCAGAAGTCATATTCTGGATTAAACAGTTGGAATTTTTTTTTTTGAATAAATTCTTAGTTGAGCAACTAAGAAACCAACTTTTCAATTTACTGATGCTACTGGCTACAAAATCTTAATAACAGTCAAGATTTCCATGGTATTTCAAACATTTCTCTTATTTACCAAAAAAAAAAATTATTTTAGGACACTGGTCTGGTATTTCCGACATGTATCATACGAGCGTCGGACACCGCAGCACACCTTATGCTAGAAGTGTGAATGCTTCATAGGTTAAAATGACAGACAGCACCAATGCCACCAAAGAACATCCAAAGAACAAAATCATATCATATGTATGACAAATGAAAGTTAATTATGCTTACTCGAAAGATGATGGAAGTCGTGCCATGTTGCCAAATGGGCACCAATGAACTCCAAAGGACTGCAGAAACCATTTAAGGGGAAAATGTAGTCAAAACAGCCAGACAAAAAATTGCCTCTCAATATAATAAAAGGGAACAAGAAATAATTCCAAATGAAAGAGGTAATTGCAACCTTGAAGTTCTAACCACTTATACATAGAAAAATGGATTTCATCTTTGGATCATTTATGTATTATAAATGGCAAATCGCCAATGAAGAGAAATAAAGTATTAGCAAATAATAATTGTACATTGGTAAACTTTTTTTGGTTACAATACATCGGTAGACTTTGACATGCAATCAGATTAACAAAAAGATCTACAAATGAAGGCATATGGTAGATGGAGCTGAAACTCATATCAGGTCTAATAAGATGGCAAAATAATTTTGAGTAGCTACATAAATTTTCTATTGCTCTTGGCTATAACTTTCGCATAACTTCATGTAGTAAGTAGCCATACTAATGGAAAAAGGAACGGCATTGATCACTCACTAAAAATTCAGTTCAATCTTAACCATCAGTGTGTTATTATATGGTCAAGCTTTAATCTTCTTAAAATAGGCCTTTATGCCGAGTTCTTCGGCAAGTATAAAATAAAATTCCAACAAAACCTAAGTTGAACAGGACGTTACCATTTCAGAGTAGCTAAGATCATATAGGTCCTCATCATGCGTCCAGTCATCCATGCTGAATTCTGGATATGACCGAGAACCATTAGCATAAAGCCATTGACCTTTTTCAATCTTCCGACAATTAGGACATTGCATTGCTCCTTTTATATTGAATGCTGAACCAATGCAGTCTACATGACATAAAGAAAGCATAGTAAGCGCAAAAATATAATAACAAATAGGAGCTCATTGGAGCTATCAGCTTGATTGAAATAGATTCCAGTAAAAACATGAAAGCAAGCAGTACTGTCTTAAAACAAGCACAACCATAACTATTATTGCAGATAGCAACTGACCACAAAAACGATATAGCAGGATGACACATAACAGAAAGCCGCTAATCCAATTTTGCTATACAAATTCAGTAATTAATAATATATATATAACATATGTATAAATGCTCAAGAATTACTCAAATTCTGAGATCGTAATGTTTTTCTATGTTTATTTCACTAGACATGGCCCATTATTCACCAAAAAGAAATAGTTAGCCCAGCGTTGGGCTTATTAAAAGCCCATAACGCGAAACCCAAACCCTAAAGCTGAAATATCTTCTTCGCAATAAAATGTATGCAGCCTCTTCTCTCTTACTTCCGTAAACAACCGCCACCACCACTGGGAACCTGCATACTTCTTCTCTTTCGTTTCGTCTCTTCTTTTCTTTCTTTTTCTTGCCTTTTCGTTTCTTCTCTACGTGTGAAGGTGCTGGCCGAAAACACCTTTTGGCAACAAAATCGCCAAAGAATAATGGGTCGGATGAGTCATGCAGTAACAGAATGGGGTTTTCAGATGATTTCATCATCTAAGCCCTTTTGTGTGCATAACGCCGCGACATCAGCTTCTAACTGAAAATATGACAAGACCAAGTCCAAATAGAGGCCACCAGCCGCTCGGCTCCGTGACGGCTTAATAGCGCTACTATCGCACGCTATTCATAACACTGCAGTCTGCACAACATTAAGTATTTTCCCTTTACAGGTGATTTAGGTAAAGATTGTGTGAGATCATATTTTAATGACAACCCTCAATGTTCCAAAATCCAAAAGTAATTGCCAATTTCATTGAATTTCTACAACTCCAGAGATTCCTAGTCACGACCGTCACGACCTCACTTTCTACCGGCTCTGGTGACCAGCTGCTTCGGTCATTCCTTTTTATCCCTCCTCACTGATTAGTTATGTTCAAGACACATGTTTTTTATCGTTAAATAAATTGTATACAAATTCTGAATAGCGTCAGCTGTTTGGTATCCCATTATAGCATGTTTATTGTCGTTTTCTCTGCTTTGCTTTCCGGGACTGATATTAACTATATTTGAAAATAATGATATATTCAACATAATTCAGCATAGCAACAATATATGGAAATAATTGTACATAAAAAACTAAGTTGGCAATGATAATATAACAATCAACTCCATAAATCAAACTTGTGCATAAGTTTCATGTTCAGTATAATTCTCAAAGTGTGTCCTCACATAGCCCATGAAAACTGTCTTCCTAATCCTAAGTTTAAAACTACACATCGAAACCCCAAATTATACATCCACAGTCGATACAAACCACGAACCACGACTCTTCAAGGAAACAAAATATGTCAATCAGAAATTCTACCAATTTTACAACAAGTTGGTCAAAATGTCTCGATTAGAGTATGATCAATACAACAAACCCACATAGTTTCCAACCATGGCTTACACAAAGATGAATTCCAATCTACTCTAAATCATGAAAACTGATCTAGATGACCACAATTCCATCATTAAAAGCTAACTTTGTCGAATATGACATCGGGAACATCAAACAACGCGTGTAACCGATCAAAATTGAAAACATGTTTCAAATTCAATACTTTCCAAAAGGAACACGTATATATATCCAAATCCAATCATCAATATTTTGTCATCACAATAATTGCGCAATAGCTAAAAAAAATTCAAATGACAACAATCATAAAACAAACAGGATCATCTATAACTAACAAAAATTCTTCTGATTTTATAACCCCCAACACCAACAAACATATAATTCAGAATCAAATTCATACAATAGTAACGGTAAAAACCAAAAACTAAAAAACAGATCTCAATTATTCAAGTTCAAACTTCAAAACAATTAACATTAAATTTGCATGCATTGAAAAAAAAAAGTTACCAAGATGAAATTGATGACCACAAAGAAGCTTAGCGAAGGATCTATCACCATTATCGGTAACAACCTCAAGACAAATTGAACAAGACACTGACCCTAAAGACTTGCTTCCTTCATCAACAACCTTATTATGATTATGATTATTATCGTCTTCTTCTTCGTTACCAAGACCCATTACAAAAACCCTAAAATTGAAAAGAGAAAAAATATATAAAACGGAAAAATCAAAGAAACAACGTTGTTATGTGAATTGTGTTTGTGTTCGGATTAGGACATGGATTAGAAAGATGTGAGATCTAAGGTCTTCGTTTGGTTTGGTTTGGTTTATGTTTGGAAGAAGAAAGAAGAGAGAGGACCAACTATGACATTGTGTTTTGTCTTGTTTCTTACAAATATGATTTTTAATATGTGTTGGATTGTTGTCAAAGTTTCTATTGTCCAAACAACTTTACCGACGGTTAGGATTTATTTAAGGTGTCTTTAATGCTTTGACCTTGTATTTCTTTTTTCTTTCTTAATATAAATCTTTATTTCATTAAATCTTAGTTGGAGTAAAATACACTCCTATATTATACCTCAAAAAAAAAAATACACTCCTCTATGTAAATATTACTATACACGTTTGTACGGTGAGTTTAATTCAGTTGATATGTACATTACATCATATGTATAGGGGTCGGGGACTCGTACACTCTCATTTTCAAAATGTGAATTTTTAGCCACTAGCTTACTTAACAATCAATGATAAAATATGACCAAGTTGGATAAAAATATAATATGATATGGATGAGATCTCATCTTCTCAAATGTTTATGATCTTATCTTCTCATATACTTGATGCGTAAAAAGTTTGGAAGAGATTGTAAGAAAGCTCTACAACACGAAATAATTGTGTAAACTCGGAGAATTGAGTATGTCGGATATGACGTTCATAACAACTTGCGTACAAAGTTCTAGAAACACGTTTGTAATGCTCAACTCATGAGGCCAAATTATAACTTCTTTAACCCATGTTTAAGCTTCTTGTGGTGGAGGCAACTTGTAGTACCATGATGTTTTAGCACAAATAAATTCACCTTAATATCCTCTCAAACATATACCTACTCCAAAGCGTCATTTATACATGAAAATAATTGCGTCCATGTTATATTTATGGTATTCAAGTGCTAGCTTCGCCTGCTTCTTTACTTTTGTTCTATAATGACGCGCGCACACACATACACACATTAGACAAACTAAATAAAGGTATTTATATTTATTTTTTTAAAACTCGATATCTCGCTTTCAAGGACCAACTAATCTAAGTGATCAATCTTATCGTCTACTAGTGAATGGTCCAATCTGACTTGCCCAACGCATAAATATAAAAATATGTTATATATTTTATGTAAATAACAAAACTACCATCGGCGGAAAATTATATTTAACTAGACGTTTGATCCATGCTATCACAAAGGTCTGTTAAAGTTGAGATTTTAAATACTTTTTAACTGTCGTAGATATAACCAACATGTTTAAGTGAATGCCCTTAACTTTTATTGATAATCATTCCAAATGAAATGGCCAATGAAAATTATCGTGTTAAAATTTAAAAGGGATTCTTTTATCGTAAAGAGTCAATGATAACATTGGAATATAAACATTTTGAACAGTATTGCTTCCTTGTATCACATTTGCTTCAATGACATTGTGTTTTAAAATAAAAGACCTTATTAAACCTTCTTAGTGTGCATTCTTAAATGATGTAGAAAAAATAATGCAATTGATATTAACATCATTTACACACATTCAAATGTTTCAGATTGATATATAAGATTAACATTAGGATTTGCAAGACAAAGAAAATAATAAAACTAAAAATAAAAATTAAATCATATCATATTTTTATTATTGTTTCAGCAGGAAAAAAATTCTACTTCAGAGTCTCTTTCATCATCACTAACACATAACCCTTCCAAGCACCAAAGCTAATTTCTTACATCTTCACTAGCACATAGCCCATCCAAGCAACGGATTTGATATGAATGGTTAACATCCCCAACAATGTCGCCTCTGTCACATGTTGCTAGATTTCTTTTGCATTTACTTTGAAATTGACCTTAAGCACCAACAAATAAATTGTTGCAACTCCTCCTTCGTGCCTACAACTTATGAGTCGGGCAAAGATGCTAATTGTAATGACATTTTCTTCATTGAAGACCATATTCTCCACACAACTTTTATTTTGATCTGAATACAACATCTCTTTCTACTAAAACTATGAAGATATCATAGTCAGCCACATATTGACCTATTAATTGCTGCATTTATTTGTGGATACATCATTTGCAATTTATCTGTATCTTTTAAAAACATACATATGTTGTGTTCACTATCTTTACATATAATTAGTCAAGTGTTTCCATAACAAACTTATGTAGTTAACAAATCTCAAAGACAACAAAGTGTAAGAAGACATAAACCTAAACAAAATAGTCTTTTTTGTTACTATTCTATACAATTTGTTTACCATTTATCTCTTAATCCATAACATTCTCCCTTTCACTTATATATATGATTATGTATGCATATCTGGCCAGTCCACTTTATAAGACCTCAAACCCCCAAATAAAACTCATTTTTAAGCAAACTAGAAACATCAAATATTTTTGTAAAAATGAGTAATATATCAAAATTATGTTCTCAATTGTGCATTACATAAAAGTCTCGTACTTGATGTATGTAACGAGTAAAAACAAATACGAAGGTCAATGGGAAACAAACTTCATTATGAGAATTATATTGGAATATCTCATGGACTTTTAGGTACACTTTATTTCTCAATACTTAACCAAAAGAAACATGATAAAAATATAAAAACAAAACAACAATGATGTGATACAAGATATAACCAAATTATAGAGGAAAAAAGTGATGGATGAAGATTAATTCACGATTCAAGATATTGTTAATTAAATCATACCTCTAAAACTTGAGAGTTTATTCTTTCACAACTTGTTTAACATTTGAAAGTCTTTACATTAGAGCACTGAACACACATGCCACATATTACCCTATATATTTTACAATCCTTACAAAACTCTCAATATATTTCTCACACATTAAAAATAAAATCTAGAGACAAACTCAAATTTCCGAACTGAATCATCTTTTACCCCTAAAAAAAGTAACAAACTCACACAACATATGTAATGCTTAGATTGTTTGGGGGTTTGAACCGACTCTCTATATAATTTTGAATACAAACAAATAATCTATTAGAGGTTTTTGTTCAAATTTGACGTTTGACATATAGATATGCGACAAGGATGATCAACATAATAATATAATCAATGGCAGTCCAAAGTATACATGATTTAAAAAAATAACAATTCAGTTACATGTTGTGTTCAAAACTTATCATAGTAGTCCCTTCATAACTATAACTTTATCTAATATTGTGTTTGAGTTATTAATAGCTCCAGAAGAGTGGAGAACACCAAAATATGTCAATATTCAATATAAATAGTTAATCACAAATATCAAAATGTGAAAACTCAAACACATATTGCATAAGCATATATTTTGATGTTATGCCAACAAAGTATAATACATTATTCAACAAAAATAACATGATACTCTAATCTTGTTCTACAAAAATGCATTCATTTGAATATGTGTGTCTTGTTGGCTTGGTTTGTGCTTGTAACAAGGAATAAGGATAGAGGATCAACAATGACAATGTATTTTGTCCTCTTATGTATCAATATCATTTTTCTATTCGTTTGATTGTAGTCAAAGTTTCTATTGTCCAAACAACTTAGCTGACAGCTAGGAGTTGTCTAAGGTCTTTTTAATGCTTTGACCTTGTACTTATTTTTTCTTTCTTAATATAAATCTTTATTTGATTATGTTTTATTTTGAGTAAAATACACTCCTCTATGTAAATAGTATACACGTTTTAACACAAGGATGAAAATATGCACTTTTTCATCAAGCTAGGATGCATTGTCAAAAAAAAAAAAAATACTTAACACTTGTCTCGTAGTAACAATTGGATATAGATAAAATAAAGGGGTACGTAACTTGCTTGGTTGAGCTAATGTATTAAGGTAGTTAAGAGTTAAAGGTACAAAGTTTAAATTCTAGCAAGCAAGGAAATATTAACATAACAATTGACATACTAATATTTGTCATTCAACAAAAAGATCAAATATGATAAAGTTGGATAAAAATATAATATTATATGGATAAGATATCGTATGATGTTTTTACGATCTTATCTTCTCATATGTTTGATTCACAAAAAGTTTGAAAAAAATTGCAATAAAGATTTACAATACGAAATAACAACCTAATTTTAAATAGTTGAGTGTACCAGATATTACTTTCGCAACAACTTACTTGTGATCAAATTCAATAGACACATTAGTAATGTTCAGTTCATCATTCTAAATTATAAATTCTTTAACCTCATGCCTAAGCTTCTCGTGGTGGAGGCAACCCATAGTACGATGACACTTTTACACAAATTAATTCACCTTGATACTCACTCAAGCATATACCTACTTCAAAGCCTCCTTGATCTATAAAAATAGTTGCGTCCACATTGCGTTTAATGCTTTTCGGTGTTGGTTCCGTCCACCTCTCTACTTGTTCTATAACATCACACACACACACATGTTCTTTTACGTGGATTATATGGCTTTCTTTTGAAATTCTCAATTTAATTGTAATGTTTATACTTGACACACCCTTATTTTTGATATAATTTTCAATCTGCTTGTAATGTTTATATTTGCTCCTCTCTCTCTATTGTAATTTTTTTTTTGTTTCATGTGCTTGAACGAGACATCTTAATTTGATACTCCAATAATTTCTTGAACTTTCAATGTAATGGAAACGAGTCATAGTAACTAGGCCAGTACTCTAAATCTAACTATCTACTATTTATAAGAATTTGGGAAAATTTTACGGATGCAAAATAAGTTAATAAGTGTATTAATAATATATTGGAATTTTGGTAAATTTGACACTTATCAGTTAGGCATTTTCAACGTATCTTGGGCACGAAGTACTTTTTTTTAAAGAATATAATGTTTTTATTTTTAGATGTCGAATATTAGTTTTTAACTTGTTAGTGAAGGAAGTCAAATCCATGTCATCCTTACCGCTTATATATATATATATATTCTTTGAAAAGATATTTAAATAGTTTGCATTGAAATAATATTTTATATTAAAATCTACTAAAATATTGAAGAAAAAATCCAAAAAAATATTACGTTTGCGTCTTTTCATATCTAGAATGATGACATTGTGAAACCATAATAAGAAATGATAATGAAGAAAATTGACGAGACAAATCTTGAAGACAGTTCATTAATGTTGTAAAGTTGAAAAAATAGAAGGAGCAAGCTCACTCTTGGTTATAACATTGGATCAACATTGTTTTTACGTAAATTTCACCAAATCACTGATCTACTAGTTTTTGACAGGTTTAGCGGTTTTTAATTAAGCCCAAATGCAAAGCATTTATTGTGGTAATTTGAATTAGATTGTGATTCTTGATGGAAGAAGCAATGGTTGTAGGTGGTTCTTATGGAATGTTCCTTCTAAGGAGAATGAAACATGATAAAACACTTTATGATTATCTATATCAATATATAAAGGGAATACACTGTTTTATTGGGTTGAACTTTTATTGGTCAATTTTACCTATTAAAATAACATATTGATTTAATCTATACCAATATATATAGGGAATACACTATTTTTTTTGGGTTGGGCTTTTATTGGTCTATCCTCTACTTACTATTAAAATAACATATTGATTTAATAAAACATGTAAAAGGCTCTCTTAAAAAAAAAAAAAAAAGAAAGCACAAAAATATAATGGATTGCTTCCTTGATACCAATATATAAAGAGAATACACCCTTTTTCGAGATGAACTTTTATTAGTCAATTTTACCCTCCACTTACTATTAAAGTAACATGTTGATTAATAAAACATGTAACCGATTCTCTTAAAAAAAAAGGAAGAAACAAAGCACAAAAACATAATGGATTGCATCTATAACAAAATATATATATATATAAACGCGCGCGCACACACAAGGGATAGGGGATTTTGTTCTGAATTTTTCACTATTCCAATTATACTCTTGAACAAACATGCCTATAACAATATTATATCATTAGTGTTATTGAAAAATATAAGAGTTTATATTATATTTGTCATATTGCTGGTAAAAGATGAACATAGTTGTTACAATGAGAAAGTCACACACATTTATACCTATAATTTTAATTGTAATAGAAATTTAATAAAAAATATTGCTTATAATTTACACGCATTAACGCAATAGGAAAAGAAAACAAACGAACACAAAGTGGCAGTTTCGACGTTAGTTTGAATGAAGTTTTTTAGAAATTGTAAGAGAATAGTACATAAATCTTAACTCAATAGGAAAAGAACACAAACAGACACCATTTCTTAACTCAAAATCTTAAGATAGCACGTAAATGAACCCTCCCACTTGTATATTTTTCAATATACAATTTTCTACCTAATGCACAACTCTTAATTACACTTGAAATATCAACAATCTTTTTCCTAAGTGTGAGTCGATCTATTTTTGAGGGGTACACTCCCCCTCAAATCGAGACTTTTTAATTCACATACACTTACACCATTGTTGCTCATTCATCAACGGAACGCATCGCTTGATCACCATTAGCAACATGATTAATAAGAATCCCACTAATCATTGAATTGATACCACTGCTAAGTCATGAGAGGTCTGAGGAATCATCATATTAGACTTTGACCAACAAAACAAGTAGAATTAGACATCGTGTGTTAATCCAAAACTTTAAAGTAGTAGATTTATATGAATAATCTCACTATGGATTTAGTTTTAGAAGTATTGATTTTGCCATCCAAAAAGAATTAACGACACAACTTGTTATCCACTTGCTTTTTATTCATGTATAATTTTTTATGACTTTTCCTAATTAATGACATTTTCAATATGACTCTTACACTTAAAATTTAAAATTCTAAAATATAGAATACACCGGAGTATACTAGGGTTGAGAAAGAATGGGAAAAAGACAATGCAAAGTATCCATGATATGATCATAATAATGTTGAAATATTGGTCTATTATATATGATCATGCGACGGATGATAGCAACACACTCTTCCACTTTCTCACTTAAAATTTGCTTTTGTTTTAGTAACAAATAGAGGCCGATGACCCTTCACTTTGGGCGTGCCTCTATTCTTATTCCACTTGCAAGTTGCAAACCCATATGATATCACGCCATCATCAATCTATAGAAATTGAAAACGAATATATTCCACTAGCTAGAGAAGAATATTCCAAGCTGGATACAGTCTCATATTTTTTATTTTTTGAGGAATGGATACAATCCAAATTTTGTTTTTGAAGGAAATATTACAATTAGATATATATCCACTGCGGCTGTATCCCACTGGCATGCAAATTGCACACCATTAAACAAGTTTGGGCTGCACGGTTCTTAATAGATATCTACTTGCATAAATAGGGTTGTCCAATAAAAGAACACTTATTTTTAAATGTTTTTTTTTTCTTTTTACAAAATAGAGAACACTTATTTTAAAATGGTTGTATAAATTGTATTTCCTTTTCAAAATATTTGTTTGTTTCACTAGAATGCAGACCACCCATACATTTTTTCTTTAATAAAGACCACAATCGATCTTTATTATAATAAAAGTTGAATTAAATTTTAGATGAAATTTATCATTAATTCAGTAGAATTATATTTTCTTTCAAAAAAATATATTATATTTAACCTAAATTTGAATTATTATTAGTTTGCATTTGGTTTGTTAGGATTGATTTAATAGATTTGTTTTAAAATTTAAATTTAAATTAGAATTAGATCAAATTAGATTATATTTCATTTTCAAAAAAATTAGATTATATTTAAATTTGAAATTATGATAAAATTCAATTAGATAAGCAAGAATAAAATTGTAAATAAATTTCTATAAAAAAATAAAATTGGAAATAATTTTTTTTAAATATCTCGGTATACCTATATATAAAAGGATTACTCAAACAAAAAACCTATATAGAAAAGGAATATATTTTTTGTGGGGCTTTTTACTTTGGTAAAATATAAGCTTGAATGAATCTGCCCTTAATTTTGAGAAATTAAATTAATTAAACTATTATTACATCTTACCTTTAAGATAAGATTTTGAGTAGTATGTAACAAAAAAACGAGTTTGAAATAAAATATTATATTATTTTTGTCATTGAAAATATAAGTAAAAATATCTTTTGATAAGTAAAAACAAAAAACAGATTTACATATACAAAGTATCTTATTATTTTTTTTAATAAGATCTCTTTTCTGTTATAAAAAACAGATTTCTCTGTTTTTATGAAATTTCTAGGAAGAATTATAAAAGTTATTCAAAAATAAATAACAAAGATTTTTTTATAATAAAATAAAAAGATATCAAATCTAAACATATAATATTGCAAAAGATCTTGATGTGTATTATCTCTTTTTTTTTTAGGAATGATGTGTATTATCTTTTGATAAGTTAAAAAAAACGTGTTTTGAGTTTGTCACCGTCCAACTATAATAACATGTAATCTTTCAAAAGAAAAAAACAATAATAACATGTAACAAAAAAAAACCGTACCAAGCGTAAAAATTGATAAGATATAGATATTGGAGAAAAAATCAGAAACTAATTAACTCTTGATTATTTCTTCTATAAATACTCATCACCACTCTCCTACCGAATATCACTCACTTTCGCTAATTAACTCTTTCTCTTCTTTTTGTTCTCTCTTCAACAACAACAACAACTGCAACCATGCTTGTTTACCAGGATCTTCTTACAGGTGAAAACCTTTCATCTTTGAGATTATTTTTCCTTTAGTTTTCGTTTGTTTTTCTTTTCATAGAATTTTGATTTTGATGTTGTGTTGATTGTTAAATACTTGTTCCTGTATTTAGTGTATGAATGAATTTTGTGTTATGTTTCTCATAAACCTCACTTTAGTTTTAAATAATTCATCTATAGACTTTTTTTTTGTCCACATGGTTGTCCAAAAAACAGAGAAGTTTTAAGGTTTTTCAAAAGGAACATAAATTTTCTGTTTGTGTTCTTTGGTTTAACCTTTAGATTTGAAGGAGGGGAAGTGAGTTATATTATTATCCAAAATATTGATAAAACTTGTTTTCTAATTTTAAAGTTGTTTGTTTTTGTGACAGGGGATTAAATTTATGATTTTATTTACATGATTAGTCTAACCTAATACTTGATTGTGGATTTTACTTTTTTGGTTACTGATTGTGGATTTTAGCTTGTGAGATTGCTAACTGCTACTAATATTTAAGATTATTGCTTTTGGTTGCGGATGGATTGAGTAAAATAATGTTGGTAATTTTTTTTATTCAAATGGTTTTACTTATGAACTTTACTTTGCTGATGAATTTCTCTAGGTGATGAGCTTCTCTCCGATTCATTCCCCTACAAGGAAATTGAGAATGGAATGCTTTGGGAAGTGGAAGGAAAGGTTAGAACAAGCAAATTTCTTTTCTATAATGTTTCTTTCTATACTTTATTTTTCATGTCACCAAATATATGTTTATAAATTAGCCTAAAGTTTATTGTTTAATGTGATTATTTGCAGTGGGTTGTTCAAGGAGCAGTGGATGTGAATATTGGTGCTAACCCTTCTGCTGAGGGTGGAGACGAGGATGACGGTGTCGATGATCAAGCTGTCAAAGTTGTTGATATTGTTGACACTTTCAGGCTTCAGGAGCAACCAGCTTTTGATAAGAAGCAATTTGTTACTTATATGAAGAGATATATTAAGTTGCTGACATCTAAATTAGAGGCAGAGAAGCAAGAGT
>Ga0315914_1005784_pt1 | contig 17838 bp, 7 predicted proteins | sample MpolenodulesMG_FD_203920 | JGI IMG/M metagenome (GOLD analysis project Ga0315914, IMG submission 203920) | Medicago polymorpha root nodule microbial communities from Los Angeles, California, United States - elongated nodules | ecosystem: Host-associated > Plants > Roots > Nodule | place: USA...
TGTGTCATTGTTTTAGCTCTTGTGTGTGTTGTTGCTTGAAGACACTTAGACCTAGGATTACCACTATCTTTTGCTCCACACATCTTTGTTTTTCATTGGTGTGATTCCGATCAAGGTTGATTTCACATCATAGGCGGTGCATCATACTTCTAAAGTCTTCTAGATTTTTCTTGATTTAATTTCTAACAGGACAGCCGAGTGAGAGAAATATGATTCTTTATCAAATCTATTAACTAAGTATGTGAGTATGAGAGAAGTAAATATAAATAATTTTGTAAGTGTTCTTCAATCCCTAAAGTTTTTTTTGTGAACTTTGATCCCTAAAGCTTTGTTGAATTTTATTTGTCTCAGATAACAAAATGAGTTCTCAGCTGATGTAATGGAATCATATTACACTAGAAAATTAATTAATCATGTAGCATTGTTGTGTACTTAGGTTTTATTAGATTAGATTAGATCCCTTGTTGCCGCAGTGGCCGATTTTTGCCAAAAGGAGTTCATTTCTGATTCAGATGAAAAGTGTAATATGACCAAAAAAAAAATCAAGCTTGATGCTGCAAATCATCATTTTATTACTATAATCTGTCAAAATTGACATAAAAGTTGGCTGTTTTTTAGGCATGCATTTTCACATGGATAGTTTCCGATGAAAATCCTTTCTTTACACTTATATTCAGTTTTTTGGAGTATTGAGTAAGAGGATGTGTGACAGTTACATCATAATCTCCATGATGAAGTGAAATATCTATAATTCCTCTACTGTCTGCTATGGCTGTATGAGTTCCAGTTCCCCACTCACGAATCAGCTTGTCCACAACGTCTCCCGTTGGAGTATTTCGAAAATTTGCATCTGCGAGTAATGTATCGCCGAAACCAACTTGTTCTGGACCAGCAAAAATTATAATCCCTTGAACGGCTGGATGAGAGTAAGCCTCTCTTAGTACCTCTTCAAGATACTCTGCCTGCCCAACAAACAAAAATGAGAAACAAATGTTCATTTTCTGTCTGTTCTTGTCATAATGTGGCATATGACGCCAATGAAAATTTATAGTTCTGAAATTTCTCTTCACTATATTCAGATTTCTTTCTTTTACTTTTATTTCAGTAATAGATGAAAATTAAAGATAAATAAATATATTGTGCATCTTCTGTATTAAATCATGCAGCATTGTATTTTGACTTGAGTAATAAGCAGAAGTTATAACTAATAAATTTCCCTGGAGAGGGAGAAGCTTATTAGATTAGTTTTGAAAATGAAGAAATACCTGATTTGGTTGAGGGTTGACACTTGTTTCTGTAAGCCATATAGGAAGTCCAGTTGTACCAAGAAGATCTAGACTTGACCTCATGTAAGCATAGTTTGGTCGACCAAGTCTAAAATGGCCTTGCACCCCAATGGCCATTGATATTCCTGCAGTTCCTGGAAATCGCTGAATCTCCTTAAGTTTCCTGATATAATTAGGTGGGCTGACTACCCAATCTCCACTTGATTCAATGGTGTTAAACTCATTCATGAACATTTTGATTTCTGGATCAAGATGGTAAGCTGTTGAATAATATATTGGCGAGGCATTTTCGCCGAGTTTGTTCTCAAAAAAGTGGTAGTGGACATTCTCATTCACAACGTCCCATGCAATCAGTTGTCCTCTATACCTTGAAACCACAGATCTTATTCTTTTTGCTGCCGCTTCTCGTAATTCTTCGGGAGATAGGAACTTAACCCATTTAGGCTGAAAAGTTTCATCGTCCCAGAAAACGGTATGACCTCTGACAGCAATGCCGTTTTCTTTGGCGAATTTCATCATGGCATCTGGGATAGTATAGTTTTCCTGGCCTTGAATTTTCTCTGTACTATACCACTTCATCTCATTAGTAAAAGCTGTGTACTTGAATCTTGACACAAACCATCTCTGGTACTCAAAGTTTGTGAGGATGTAATGGTTCATCCCACATCCAAGTGGGAAATTTGCCTTTGTCTGTTTGATGACAATTGTTGCTCCTTCCATTTCTGTTTTGTTTAGATGAGTTACATGGAATCTCACCCTGCTCTTGCGTACCTGCAGATTATAAATCAGAAAAATCATTACTACTTATTTCTGCTACAATTCTACTACTAATTCTCACTATGTAATTTGGTCTGCTATTAAGTTCATTTCTGTTGCTGACAACATGATTACTAGGATCTAAAGTGAAAATAAGATAAGAGGAACTGACTTTTATGTAAATTTGATGTCTAGAATGTTGAGTGAGTAGCATTGAAAATTTGGACTAGCTTACCCTCTCAACGCTGTCATCTTGGTGTAATCTCCATTGTTTCTTGGTGAATGGTTGTAAGGAGACACTATCAGCCCATAGTTCCACAGTTGGATTCTCGCTCTGCATTGCCAGTAAATTTCAGTTATAAGAAATGAGCAAATATCTAAATACACAAGCATAACTACTTTCACCATCTTATTTCAGTCTCTGATTATGGATTTTACTCAACTTTCAAGCTTGTATAATTCTCACATGACAGATGTTATTTTGACACAAAAAATGGACACAATATGTCAGAATACACTCCGAGCTAGTATTTTTTATACGAGGAGAGAAAAGAAAAATGTATATTTATACGGTATTACAATATGCGTCACAAAAACATTTATGTTCTCATATTTAGCTTATTTGAAATAAATATTTGAATGAAAACACATGGTTCTCATTTCTCAGTACTTTCATAAAAGAAAATGTGGTGAAGTTAATAGTCAACTCTCTATTAGATTTTTAGATTTGGTCTAACACAACCCTATGAAAATTTCATTTTCTATAGAAGAGTTAAGTGACATTTGAGAAAAGATTTTTTATCACATAGTTTAGGAAATTTGAAGAAATATGCATAGTAAGATAAAATGAAAACCATTTCACCTCAAAAAGAATCTCAGCAGGGCTTGAAAAGTTGGCAACTATGCCACCTTTTAGCAGAGACCAGCATCCATGCTTTGCTATCACATGACCACCTCGTACAAATTCACTTCCATTTATTTTAAATACAACTGACACAAACTCACTTCCTTCACTCAACTGAAACCAAGCTGAATGTGGAAAATGTTTTAGAAAAGTCAATTAGTGATACGATAACATGCATGGTAAACATACAATGAATAATAATAACAAAAGAGAAACATAGGTTACCAGAAAAAGTATATATCATTCCTTTCTTCAGTTGGACCTTCTGTGAAAAACTATCCAATGGTTGTGTTCTCTTGCTGGCAACAATGAATCTATTTCCATTGTTAGATACTCGTTCCTCGATTGTTCCATTTCCAAACACTTTCCAGCCATTTATGTTGTGATCAAATCCTGGATTTACTATAATGCCACCTCTATATTGTGCCATCTGAGGTTCTATCAGACACTGCTTTGTTTATAGGCATTGGCAACACAAGTTAATTTGTGCAATGTCTATGAATTTTGGAGCATTTGACAAATTTTTATTGACATAAAACACTTGATTTGGAATCATTCAAGTGGATTTATAAATTTATAATATAAAAAGTTCTATGCTATGACTATGACAATAAAAAAACTTGCCACATCGTTTTTTGATCCAAAAATATAATGAGGAACCAAAAAATTATATTCAAAACGGGAAAATCAATTTCATGAGCTAGTAAAAATAGAGGGCCAGAAGGGCAATCAGGACTAACAGTAAAATTCTTGACAAAATATTTTTATTAAAAAAGATAATTATTTGTTTTATCTAAGGAATTTAAGGAATTTGAATTTTGAACAACTTCTTTCAATGAAAACAATAGCTACAAGATTGTAATATTATACTAATGGAACATACACATAATTGAAGGGAAAAAATCTAATATTTTAAAAAGAAAATTAAGGTTAATCATCCTCCTAAAAATAAACGTACCGAAGAGTCTATTAACTACAGGAACACAAGTAACACAATCATATATTATTATATTATAATCAAAAGTAAAATAAAAAAGGGTCCAAGTCTAAGGCAGAATCCTAAATGGCCTTTTGAGTCTATGTACACATTGAAAACTCACACAAACCCATAAACATTTGGTTGATTCACAACCAGCTTGACCGATTTATAAAGTTTATAAAATAATTAAAAATATTAAGTTTTCTTCAATTAATAAAATAAAAAGAGAACACACAAAAAATATAATTAAGTTGTAAAGAACACTCTAATTTTTTGGGTTAGTATATATAACTAATATATAATTAAAACTAATGATGGTAAAGAAGTGTCATTACCTCTGTAGTAGCAGAATAATCATAAGGCATAGAATGAAGTTGGAGCCCTGCATGGGTTGAAAAGATAAATTATTAGAGAAAAGGGACACTAAAGAGTAGTTAGAGTGAGGGACAAAAGGAAACCTGAAATAAGTACAAGGCAAGATGTGGTAAACAAAAAAATGCACAGTTTTGTTGCAACCTTCATCTTTGTCACTAATCAAACAATGTTTCATCTTATGCCCCTTGCCACCTTCTAATATATAACAATTTTCCAACATGTGAAACATTGCAGATGGTAAACATTATAATAATTAATTGTCCATTATTTTTCCAATAATTAATAAATGTATTAAATAAATAATTATTAATTAATAATCAATAATTCTTATGGTGTGTGATATTGTACAATTTAAAATAAATATTTTTTGACCTAAATTTAAAATAAATATATATCATTATTATATTCTTGATAAGATCATTATCACATTAATATGATACTACTCAGTTGTGTGACCACATTTTTCAGCTTCTAAATAGTGGTCACGCAACTGAAAAAATATGGTCACATAGACCATATATTTGGTTGACTGAAATTTTTCAGAGTGGTATAAAGGGGTGTACACATTAAGGGTGTGTTTGGATGGAGGGTTTAGGAGGAGAAGGGAGGGAAGGGTTTAGTTTTCCTTTTTAAATTACGGACACTATGAAATATTTTTTAAAAAGTTAACACATTAACAGATTTTTTTTAAAGAATCACATTAACATGATAAACAATCATATAATACTTCAATCACACTTAATGTATTTTAGAAAAACATGTTATATAGTTCATAATTTAAAAAAGAAAAGTAAACTCTCCCCTCCCCTCCTAAACCCTCAATTCAAACACACTTTAAGGGTGTCTACCAATCTTTATTCTAATATAAGGAAGAAAATAAGAATATGATATGATAGTGACATACACTTATCTGATCACATGTTTGATGGACACATGATAAGAAATAGATAATATCATTTAATATTTTTATGTTTAAATATGTAACATTTCCTCGGGAAAAAAAGTTTAAATATGTAACATTTTTTTATTTTAACTTTGATATGCTAAGATTTATATATAATATTTAAATAACAAGACTACCTTTTTGAAACAATTATATTCATCCTTTTCAAATTAATTTTTCATATTTTTAATTTTTTAAAATTAATATATAGATTAAAAACTAGCTTAGTAATTAAATAATTATATATAACTTTTTAAAAATTTAGTCAACGCTACTAAATAAATAATTCCATTTTCTTAAAAATTTGAAGTAATATTGTATATGATAGATTTCGTAGTCAATATCAGTTTCTTATGAAATTTTGTTCTTATTTATCCTGTTTTTAGATATCCACTATCCAATGTTACATTAATAATATTTTTAATCAATTTTGTCAAAAACAAAATATTGTTAATCAATTATTATTAAATTATACTTTATTATATTATATTATTATCCTATAAATTATTTTACTCTAATACCAATGGTGAAATGAGTGATTGAATGATAAAAGATATATGAAAATTTATTTATTAAGAAATTAACTTTTATATATATATATATATATATATATATATATATATATATAAAACCACCGTATACGAAATTATTAAAGAATAATTAATATTCTTGTCATGTGCAATATTTCAAAAGCTAAAATAAATTAATTCATTATTTTTATATTTTTCAATAATTATTACATTAAATTAAGTCAAAATTACTCTCGTGGTCTCTTAATTTTATTTTAGGTAACGATTTCGTCATTTATCTTCTTTTTCACGATATTTTCCTTCTCTCTTTTTTCTTTTGTCAATTTACATATGAATTTTCAAGATTCAAATCTATGAGTTTGTTTCGATAGGAATTCAAATTTATGGTCATTTACTAGTGCTTTCATATGAGTTTTAGATTTTATGTTTGAACATTCATTTGTAAACGAACCAAAAAGATAAAAATAACATTAGAAAAAGATAAATAACAAAATCATTATATGAAATTAAGTTAAAGACGAGAAGTGTAATTTTACCTTAAAACAATAATATATAAATTTTACATTAGGATTTATGTGAAGTTTTCAGGTGATTGGATCACCCACAACAAAATTTCAAGATCAACGTTAACTATGTCTAAATGGATTTTAAATTGAATTCCTTAAGCTGAGTTTCAGCCTTGTGCGAGAATAAAAAACATGGAGTGAATGGAAGATTCCACTAAAAATTGCCCGTCAAATTTTAGAACGAAAAATAATCATCGATAAAATCAACGATACTACGCACCGTGCTATATCTCTAAATTTCCTTATCTCTTCCTTACTATATATATTGGCCCATGCCAAAATGTCACATAAACTCAATTTAACCAAATTAAAATGATATTGATCAAGTTCATAATGCTTAATTCAACTAACTATGTCGACATTATTAGGTTGAAAATTTTCATCCGGGTTCGAACCTAGACATCATAGTTGTATATGAGTTTCAATGGCGCTTGATATTTGATCTATGAACAAAAAGAATGACGTACACTATTGACTAGCAATCTTTCTAATGTCTTAATAATTTTTAAAAATTAAAAGAAGAGGCAGTGTGATTGTATCTCTGATTTTATTTAGCCAATAGGAAAAGAACATATAGATGCTACAACTGCAAATCAATTTATTATTTTAACAATCTTTTTTTCACATTCGATTTTGAAGAGTGAGTGTGCAAGCCAATGCTAATGTACGTACTATTGCTTGCTTAAGCACAAATTACATAAGGTGGTTCTTATTTATTTAGGCATGCATTTTCACATGGACGTTTTCCTCTGAAGATCCTTTTCTAACACTAAAATTCAATTTTTTGGAGTATTGGTTTGAAGGATGTGTAACAATTACATCATAATCTCCATGATGTAATGAAATATCTACAATTCCTCTACTATCTGCTATTGCTGTATAAGGCCCACTTCCCCATTCAAGAATCAAATTGTCCACAACTTGTCCAGTTGGAGTAGTTTGGAAGTTTGTATCTGCAAGCATTGTACTGTTGAAACCAGCTTGTGCTGGACCAGCAAACATTATAATCCCTTGAACTGCTAGATGAGAATAAGCCTCTCTTAGTACCTCTTCAAAGTACTCTGCCTGCATAACAAATAAGAATCACGAGAGAAATCAATGTTCATTTTCTACTTCTTCGTGTAACTGCGAAAACATTTTCGGTTTTCATTTTTAAGTGCATACCTGATTTGGCTGAGGATCCAGACTGGTTTCTGTTAGCCATATTGGAAATCCAATATTACCAAGAAAATCTAGACTTGACCTCATGTAAGCAAGATTTGGCTGGCCACTTGCAAAATGGCCTTGCAATCCTATGGCAAACAACATTTCAGTAGCTTCTCCAGATTGCATAATCTCCTCAAGTTTTTTGAGATAGTTGGGAGGGCTAACAACTTTATCTCCACTATATTCAATAGTATTATACTCATTCATAAACAATGTTGTTGTTGGATCAAGCTCATAAGCTTTTAAATAGTATAATTCAGATGCATTTTCACCTAGTTTATCCTCATAAAAGTGAAAATGGACATTTTCATTCACCACATCCCATGCAATCAATTCTCCTTTATACCTTTTAACAACAGATTCAATTCTTTTTTGCGCAGCTTTGCGCAATTCATTGGGCGATAAATACTTAACCCATTCAGGTTGATATTTTTCATCGTCCCAGAAAATGTTATGACCTCTGACAGAAATTCCATTTTCTTTAGCAAATTCTAACATTGCATCTGGGATAGTGTAGTTTTCTTGGCCTGGAATTAGTTCTGTACTATACCATTTCATTTCATTGGTGAAAGTTGTGTATTTGAATCTTGACACAAACCATTCCTGGTAGTCAATGTTTGTAAGAATATGATGGTTCATCCCACATCCAAATGGGAAATCTGCCTTTGTTTGTGTTATCACAACTGTTGCTCCTTCCAATGCTGTTTCATTTACATTACTTACATGGAATCTCACTCTACTCTTACGTACCTACAAGTTATAAATCAAGACTAGTTATACTCTTCCTTTTTATAAATCAATACCAGTTACTATTCTTATATTTTGTTACAATTTTTTTTGGTAAACATGTTATTTATACGAAGTATGCATAAATTTTGTTGATGCATAAATTTAGCGGAGTCTCCACTCCCAACCACGTCTTTATTATCCGTTCTAATTTTAGTATTGCTTTTGAGTATAAAATTGGTTTGCTTACTATGGATTTTGTTCCTCAAGTTGGTAGTAATACAAAGATAGTAAGCATAGAAGAATAATGCAAGTTTCGTGTTGCATTAGCTTACCCTTTCAATGTTGTTGTCTTGGTGTGATCTCCATTCCTTTTTAGTAAATGGTTGCAAGGACACACTATCAACCCATAGTTCCACACTTGGATTATTGCTCTGCAATGCATTCTTAGTGATCAATTTCATTTACTAACTTTTTTTGTTACATAACAGATTTCATTTTAGATAAGAACTTTCTTTTCTTGCTTCAATAAAAGAAGAAGGGTTAAATATGATTTCATTGGTATTAATTCTCTACAAACAAATTTATTCACTTTTAGTCATTAAATCTATTAATTTTAAAAATAAAAAAATATAAGTACTTTTAATCCCTATATTTAGTCCCTATAAATGAAAAATAAGGACTAGAATTGAATAAAATTTGTGTAGAGACTAAATTCATAAAGCTAAAAACATATTTAACTCAAAGAAGAATGTAGTTAACCTCGAAAAGAATCTCAGCCGGGCTCGAGAAGTTTGCGACTATGCCACCTTTTAGAAGAGACCAACATCCATGCTTTGCTATCACATGGCCACCATGCACCAGTTCACTTCCATTTGTTTTAAATACCACAGAAACTGTGTCACTTCCTTCACTCAGCTGAAGCCAAGCTGAATGTGGAAATAAAATCAATCAAAATATGTTTTAGAAAAGAAATGAATTAATGATCAATATGATAATTTACATTCATTTGATGAATGTTAGTGACAGAGAAAACATAAGTTAGTTACCTGAAAAAGTGTATATCAATCCTTTCTCTAGCTGAACCGTTTGTGAAAAACTATCTAATGATTGTGTTCTTTTGCTGGCAACAATGAATCTATTTCCATCATTTGATATACGTTCCTCAATTGTTCCATTTCCAAATACTGTCCAGCCCTCTATGTTGTGATCAAATCCTGAATTTACTATAATTCCCCCTCCATATTGTGCTCTTTGAGGTTCTTTCATACACTGTTTTATTTCAAGCATTGGCAACACAAGTAAGTTTATATTGCTTAAATGGATTAAAGTTTGTAACATAATCATAAGCCCAATTAAATTAATAATCATAATAAAAGATGTGTCATTGCCTCAATAGTAGCAAAATAATCATAGTCCAAAGAATGAACGCCTAGCCCTGCATATATATTGTGAAGATATGTTAGAAATTAAAAGAATTGTAGAACCGAATTATAGAGAGGGAGAGATTGAAACCTGAGATAAGTAAAAGGAAAGAGGTGGTGATGAACAACAAATTGCAACATTTTGCAGAAATCTTCATTTTGTCACTAATTAGTAATTATCATTATATAAAATAAATCTTCACTTATACAATGAACCTACATGGATTATAATTAGCTATTTATAAGCCCGTGAATTGCATGTGAAGCTGAAAAATTGGTTTAAATTTTTTTTAAGAAGTAAGAAATAAAGAATGAGAGACTTTTGTTTTTTCTTCCTTATAATCTATTATAGAATTTAAATATTTTGTTTTGTTATTTAAAAATTACAATCATATCCTAAAATCTAACTCAACCGACTATACTAATATTGTTAGATTGAATATTTTTTGTAGCGTGTCACACGTTATATAAAATTTTTAACTTTTGTGGTGTTTATCATTTTGTTTACAACAGGAAGGAACAAAAAAATCTAAATCTTATGAACCCCATCGCAGACACGAAATTTGATGATAGTCAGACATGACGTACCATGATAAAGTGATCATATTAAAATAACTGAATAATAAATAAGTAATTACCAAACTTTATCAATCATTTGTCAAAAAATTAAATAATTACTTATTAAGGATAAAGTTTGTTCATGACTCAAAAAATTAATGAAATACTTTGGAAAAAATTAAATAATTGAGTCAAAACTAAATAAATAATGTAAATGTGAAAGTTTACGATATTAGTAAGGAGTATCCTTTTTATTAAAATTTGAGTAAAGTGATATAAGGAAAAGACAAACCAGGAAATAAATAAATTAATGTAAATGTGAAAGTTCACAATATTAGTAAGGAGTATCTTTTTTATTAAAACTCGAGTAAAGTGATATAAGGAAAAGAAAAGGTTGTGTAGAACCAGAAGATTAGACTTTTACGATGTAACATCAATGATTAATTCCCGCTAGAGAACATGTGCAATAAATAAGTTGCATTCTTCCCTCACAACCAGTTTTTTTTTTCTTCATACGCATGTGTTAGGAATTGAACCCTTACCATATGCTTAAAAGTTCTAAGTCCCTTGCCACTTGAACAAATCTATTGTTGGTATCTTATAATTTCATTTATTCTAATAAGAATATATATTAAGATGGTAAAAAGAATAGCAAAACTTATCCCTTAATTTGTCACTTGTTAGAACATTGCTTTAGCGAATCTTGGTATAAAAGCCGCGACAATGGTTCAAATGTTTTAGAAAAATAGAAGGCTAGAAGCCGATTTTAGCATCAAATTCAATGAAGGATCATACAGTACAAGACATCTCACACGAAATATTTAACTGGTTGAGACCACAGAGACATACTATGCTTTGAGCAATATTGTCAGATATGGATTGGAGACTCCAATGATGTCCCGTGAAATCATTTCTTAGATTTTTCGTTGTTGCTAATAATCGATTGATATTGTTAATTAATATATAAAATCAAATTTTAATGTACTATGATATCAATAATCAATGTAATGAATTCTGCACAAAATGCATGAAAATTTAACTCTTCAATTCGCATCTACGTAAATAAATGACACAGTTGTGTCACGTAGATTTGAAGTTGTTGTAGATAAAAAAAGCCTAAATTGGATTTTTCGTCTCTTAACTATTTATGTAGTATCACTTTGGTCTTTTAATTAAAATTCGATTTATTTTGGTTCCTTAACTTCTCTCTATTACACATATTGGTCCTTTCTGTTAGTTTTAATTCAAAAACGTTAAGTTTTCTTCAGCTTCTTCTCCTCTTTTTCATCTTCATATCATCTCCATCAACCTTCAACAGCAAGAATCCCAGAAAAATTCCAGAAAAAAATGAAGAATACTTAACGTTTTTGAATAAAAACTAACGGAAAGGATCAAAATATGTAATAGAGAGAAGTTAAGGGACAAAAATAAATCGAATTTTAATTAAGAGACCAAAGCGATACTACCTAAATAGTTAAGGGACCAAAAATGCAATTTAGCCATAAAAAAAAGCAAATAATGGCCATTATATATCATCCATATAAACGTTAGTGCATAGAAAATTCATTACAAGAGAGGAAGATCGAATTTCCCTGGCTATTTTTAATCTGAACAAATCATCACTGTTTAGTGACTTACAACTCATTTTTTCCCACCAAAATCAAGGATTTTAATATCAATGCAGGTGTGACGTGTATTGGTGGAGTTTACACCATTTATAGGTTGCAATCTAATTACATATAATTCGAACCTAAAATTGCACCGACTATCAGCAGTACAGTTTGGTTGGATTAAATAAGAGGTAAGGTACTATATAGTATTGTGGCAGGCATCGAGTGATGAAACCACTACTACTAACATTCACTGAAATCAAGATAACGTGATGTTTCTTATGGTTATAGTAGTAAAGAAATAACGAGTGGTGTTTTGGACTAATGTATCATTTTTTAATCAGTTGCTAATAATCCACTATGAAAACCTCGCAAAAATAAAAAATAATCAACCTAGACTTTTGATAAAATGGTTATTTATGTTAATTTTTGTTCTGGGCAAAAGTCCAATAGTTGGATTCAAATCCTAAACTTTTGTTCTCGTGAGTTTAGTTCAGTTAGTAGAGATCATATATAATATATGTAAGGTCTGATGTTCAAACCCCGACCACCACCAAAATAATTTCATACTTCTATTTTAAACCTCTCAACCTCCTCAAACACATATTTACTTGAACATTAGAGTATCTTTTGCATGTACACCTTATCATAGATTTCGATCAAAACCTTATCGATGGAACTTCTTCCATGGATTACGGTGAAACCTCTATCAATAGATCAATTTTTTCCATCAATCCACCTTCACCGTAAGATTATTATGTCTTTCTTAATAATTAATGCATGATAATATATTAAGATTAAAATATCATTTTACCTAATTAATTACCATATCCTTGCAACTAATCATCAAATAAGGATATTAAATGTATGTTATATTGATATTAGGCTAAAATATGGTTTTGGTCCCTGCAAATATGTCTCGTTTTGGTTTTAGTCCCAGTAATTTTTTTTTGTTGTTTTTGGTCCCTGTAAATATGTCTCGTTTTCGTTTTGGTCCCTGACCCCACTTTAGTGATGATTTGCACACGTGGCACATGATGACTGAACCCATTTATTAGAAAAATAGTCCCTGCAAAATCTTTTGATTTTTAAAAGGTCCCTGCAAAATATTTTACTTTTGAAAATAGTCCCTCCAGGGACTATTTTCAAAAACAAAATATTGTGCAGGGACCAAAAATAACAAAAATTTTTTACAGGGACTAAAACCAAAACGAGACATATTTGCAGGGATCAAAGCCATATTTTAGCCTTGATATTATAAAACACTAGTATGGACATCTGTGCCAAGCACGGGCTAGAATTTCGTAATACAAGAGGGAGAGAATATTGTGATTATCAAGTGTGAGTTAAAGCCCAACTTTAATATAAAAGTGTAGGTTGAACAACAAATAAGAAAAACTTATATACTTAAGTCTTAAAATATTGAATGAAGATGTGATTTCATTCTTGTATAACCGGTCTTTCTCCAATGTGTCGATCCACATCGGCGTTGACTCCCCCAAAAGGCCCAGCAGTTGTATCATAACTCAATTCAACATTGTGGGGGTAATGGGAGTGGTTCTTAGTTGTGAATTACGGACACTGAGAGTTTGACGCTTAATGGAGAGTTCTTGACGTGTCAAGTGTGAGTTAAAATTAAACAATGTATGCAATAGTATATGTTGAGTAACATATAAGTGAGATGACCCATATACCTAATGTTTAAGACTTTTTGTGAAGATGTGATGTCAATCTCACTTAAGTTGTTGTTAATACACTAATATGATGATACAACCTAGTGTAGGTTCCCACATAAGTCTCAACATTTTGATGATTTAGTTTGCTAGTTTTTGTGTCATTTGTTTAATTTTTTATCTTATATTTTAAATTTTGGATGTCATCCGCTTTCATGCATTTTTTATTCAAAATCTATTATTTTAAATGTCTTCACTTTTAGTATTTGGTGGAATACGACAGGAGACAAATGTAGATGCGTCATGCAGAGTTGACAAAATACATGATTGTTAGACATTTCAAACGATGTGACATTTTTTTAATGAGTTTGATATTTTGGTAGTATAATTACCCAGTAATCTCCAATTTCTTCAACAAATTAAATCCATAAAATTATCAGCAACTCACTCTATTCCTCCTACTCTCACGAACAAAACACACACTCTTTATTTTTTTCTATTTTCATTTTTCTCGTGTTCAAATTCCTTTTTCATCTTCTTTATTTCTCTGATTTACTTTCTCTCTTCTCGTGAAAGAAAGGAACAAAAATATCACTCTATGAAACTACGACCAACACATATTTTTTACCATGTTGTGCTATTGACCTTATATGCCTATATCACCAGATATATACGCAAAGAGTCTCATATTTAAGAGAGAGATGTTAATGTGTCATGTGTTAGTTTACTTTTATATTGGATGCAAGGGTATATATTGAGCAACATATAAATCTCATAATCAATATAAATAATATCTTAAGGTTTTTGGTGCAAATGTGGTGACAATCTTAATTGTGGGATTTCTCTTAGTATATTATGATGATCCAACCCATTGTACGCTCCCTCAAAACTCTGAACATTATGATATTATGATGAACTATTTTTTTTATTTTTTTGGATGTTATATGCTTAATTTTTTTCTTATGTTAAAAATAAGTTTTCGGATGTCGTTTTCTTTCATGCAATTTTTTTTATCCAACATCTATTATCTCATATATCATCACTTTTGATCCTTGGTGGGATCTGTCAATGAAAAAATACAAATGTGTTATCCTGAGTTAACAAAGTACATGCTTATTATTACTCAAAAAAAAGTACATGCTTATTAATTAGACATTTTAAAATGATGTAGTGTTTTTGTTTTATTAATTGAGTTTATTTTTTGGAAAAATAATTACTGATAAATCTTCAACTAATCGATTAAATTACCAGTAATCCACTCTATTTTCATTTTCCAATACTTCCACATGTAAAACATTATTTTCCCTTATCAATTATCTCATGTTAAAAAAAATCATATTTTTTCTTTTTCTATTTTTCTTCATCTCTTTTCATGAAAGATATGAACATCAACCTCCCTCCATAAACCACTATCAATCTACCTTCTTTCTTTTTTTACCACGTTTGTATCTTCGTCTAACCTTCCTTATTTCACTATGTCACCTGATCAAATACACATAGAGTCTCACAATTAAGTGAGATATGTTCAACAGTCAAGTGTTACTTAAAGTTTCAGATTTGATGCAAGAGTAGATGTTCATGAACATATACCTGAAATGACCAATATACCTAATGTCTTAACATTTTGGATGATGATGTGATTTCAATTTCACTTGTGTGGTTGCTCTTAGTCTAGTTGGATGGTCTAACCCATTGTAGGCTCCCTCATAACTATGAACATTATGTTGAACTATTTTTGTTGGTTTTAGAATGTTATTTATTCAAATTTTTATATTAAATTTAAGTTCTTAGATATCATTCGCTTTCATGCAACATTTGTTAATCAATCTATATTAAATTTGATATTTGGTGGAATTTAATCATAGAAAAACGTTGGTGTGCTATGTTGTTGACAAAATATGTGCTTATTATACATTTTTAAATGTTGTGCTTTTTTTAATTGACTCTAATTTTTTTGGTAAATTAATTATCCAAAAATCACAAACTCATTTAATGAACCCATAAAAATATCAGTAACTCACTCTGTTCCTTATAACCTCATAGACAAAGCACACTTTTTTTTTTTACCATTATCATTTATCCCAATATCAAATTTCTTTTCATACCATTTTTTCTTTCTATTAATTTCTTTTCTCTCTTCTCATGAAAGAAAAAAATCATAAAATCCTATCAATGAAATTACCAACAACCAAACTTTTTGATCATGTTGTGCCTCTGCTTGACTTAATTTGCTTATGTCACATAATTAGAGACACATAAAGTTACACATTTGAAAGAGAGATGTTAATGTGTCAAATATGAGTTAAAGTTTTACAATGGATGAAAGAGTGGATATTGAATAACATATATGTGAGATGATCCATAAGCATTTGTCTAAATTTTTTGGATAAAAATGTGGTGTCAATCTTATTTGTGTGGTATCTTAACATAATACAATGATACGAACCAATGTAGGCTCCATTGAAAATTCCAACATTATGATGGTTTGTTTTGTTAGTTTTTGTGTGTCATTTATTTAATTTATTTATCTTAGATTTTAGATTTTGGATGTCACTCACTTTCATGCAATTTTATTTTGATTAACGCAACACTTTTTTCAACATCTACTATTTCATATTCCTTCATCACTTTTGGTCTTTGATGGGATTTGACAAAAAATGTAGATGTGTTATATTCAGTTGACAAAATACATGTTAACTAGACATTTTATATTGATGTGTCATTTTTTTAATGAGTCTAATGTTTTGACATAATAATTTTCAATTAATCTCCAACACTTTCAACAAACTGATAAAATTATCAGAAACTCACTCTTTTTCCTTATCATTTTCTCTCATGTTTAAATTCCTTTTTATCTTCTTTCTTTTTTTAATTTATCATCTATCTTTTCAAGAAAGAAAGTATAAAAAATATCCCTCTATGAAACCATCATCAACCCACATTTGTTTACCATGTTGTGCCTCTAACCATATTCTGATATTTCATCATATCATAGACATAGAGAGTCTCGCATTTAAGGGAGAGATGTTAAAGTGTCATGTGTGGGTTATACTTTGACAATGGATGCAAGAGTAAATATTGTGCAACATATAAATGAGATTACAACAAATATATCTTAAGGTTTTTGATGAAGAGTCGGTGATAATCTCACTTGTGGGGTTTCTTGTATCCATATGCGATGATCAAACTCATTGTATGCTCCCTCAAAATTACAGACGTTATGATGAAATATTTTGTTAGTTTTTGGATGTCATTTGCTGATATTTTTTATATTCAATATACAAATTATTTTATTTTTTTATATTATTTCAAATTCCTTTACTTATGGTCTTGGTGGGGTCTAACCATGGAACAATGTTAATGTGCTATGTTGAGTTGATAAAATGCATGCTTATTATAAACTTTTATGATAGATAAATTATGGAAATAATTTGATGGGTGATAAATGAGTTTCATATATATGAAGAAAAAAAAACACAAATTATGGGCTATAATAGATGAAATACATTTCTTAAAAAAAAAAAATAGATGAAATAAATGGGAATGCAAATAGTAAATCTTCAACCCATAAATTTTTCGTCTGATTTTGATATAATCATTAATAACATGTAAACGAAAAAAATCAGTAATAGTAAATCATATTACACACTCTTTCGCATAACAAAAAAACTAATCATTAATATTCTTTATTTTTTCTATACCTAAAATAGTTTTCTACTTCCTCGCATAACTTAATCTCTCTCTAATACATAATAAATATGTTACATTTTTTGTTTGATTTTGAACTCAAGTTGAATTAATCTCGAAATTTTGAAAGTGATGGTGAAATATATAGATTTAAGAGTAAATTACATTCTTCTCCCTTCAAAGATGCTTGAATTACACTTCCCTCCCCTCTTATGTTAAAATATACACTCCTCTCCCCTCTTATTCAAAACATATTATAAAATATTTCACTCCCCTCCCTTGAGAGAAGCTTGAATTACATTCCCCTCCCCTCTTAAGTTAAAATCTACACTTTAGTCCTTCAATATTTTTTTTCATTTTTAATAATCTACCAAAAAAATAATCTATCACACTTCAAAGAAAAATAGCATTGCGGATTCATTTTAATATAATCAAATTTTGAATACGTATCTTTCTCTATTTTTTATTCACAATTTCATTAACATATCGTTTTAAACCCTATTATAAAATATGTGAAAAATTACTAAAGTCGATTAAGTATGGTTATTTAAAAGTGAATTTTATACTCTAAATTATAAAGAAACGAATTTATACTTTTTAATTGGTGATTCAAAA
>Ga0315914_1005785_pt1 | contig 17836 bp, 15 predicted proteins | sample MpolenodulesMG_FD_203920 | JGI IMG/M metagenome (GOLD analysis project Ga0315914, IMG submission 203920) | Medicago polymorpha root nodule microbial communities from Los Angeles, California, United States - elongated nodules | ecosystem: Host-associated > Plants > Roots > Nodule | place: USA...
ATTTTTTACTTTATAATCAACTCAGTAAAGAATATTTTGAAAAATATAAATAATTTATAGGATTTTTTTTTGTTATGCGGGCTAACGGGCTACCCGCGGCCCGTTCGGGCTAGCCCTAACGGGTACCGAGCTTTTTAGGGCCGGGCTAAAAAACCCTATTCAAATTCGGGCTCAATATTTAAGGCCCAAGCCCTATAATTAATCGGGCTAAACGGGCCGGCCCTTACGACCCGGCCCGTTTTGACAGCTCTACTCATATAAACAAAATTAGTTTTGCATCCAATCAAATCATGTCAAAATCGTCAGATATTTTTAGAGTTTTTTTTATGTGTGTTCTTGTTAATAGAGGAATGAGCTATGGTAATCCAAAATTTGGAGTCAAACTTTAAATGATCCCCCTTCCTCGTTTCATTTTTATAGGGGAAAAATGTATAATAAATTCAGAGTTCGATCGAAAGATAAATAAAAGCTGAACAATAATTGTTAGTTCAAAAGAAAAAAATTGAATTTTTTTGAAAAAGTGGTTTCGTAGAAAATGATAAATTAATACCCGTGATTAATGTATTTTTAACTTTGAAAGTATCATAACAAATAAATTGAAATTGAAATTGAAATACTTACCCAAACCTTCTAAACTTCTCATCCAACACAATTTTATAGTTCCCCAAATTATAGGAATTTTGTATTACGATGTAAGCTAACCCCCAAAGTTCGTCATTCTTTCCACTTTTTCCTTCCTTTCTCTATAAACCCTCCCATCCCTTCAAAATTCTCAAACAGAGCCTTAAATTTTCTTATGTTGAACCCAAAATGGACATTTGGTGAGCAACTATGGCGATCTAAAGAGCTGAATTCTTTTGAAGTGGTCCATTTGTTACGGGTTTGAAGATAATAGGGATCTAGAGCAAAAGAAAATGTGTGATTTTGAAGTGTTTGAGAAATGGGGTTCTGAATGGAGAAAGATGGAATGTTCTTATGGAAGAATGTATAGGCAAAGAATGTGGTTTTATTAATCCAATTTTGAATGGGTTGAAGAACTCTAAATAATTCTGATTTAATGGGTTTAATTTTTTAAAAAAAATGACAAAATATAATTTTAGATTGGTTCTTCAATTTCTTATCTGGTGAAGAGAAAGAATAACCTCTTAAAAAAAATTATTTGGGACTTAAAAGTACAAATACAAGAAATAAAACTTAAATATTAATTTGCTAATTTGGAGTTGTCGCCTCAGCGCCCTCGCTAAGCCACAAAAAGCTGGTTAAGCGAGTTCTCGCTAAGCCAGAAAATGCTGGCTAAGTCAAATTGACAGCATAGCCAAAATTAAAGAAACATCAAATTTTCAAAATCAGTAAGGCAAGATTGAACACATACATGCATTACCATACGGGGATACTAACATATATATAATCACACTAACTAATCAAATTATCTCACACAATAAGCAATTAATCTACCCCAAAGGTGGGTTCTATTGAGGACATATCTGTGTTTAACAGATTATAAAAAAGAATATGATAATCACGGTGTACATGTTTGGGTACTTAAAGGATCGATTATGAAATAAAAATAACTTAAAAGGACCCATGCAAAAAAATTGCGTAATAATCCATAAAAATAAACATTGTATTGTAGATTGCAGATTGTAGAATAACTCAAGTTTGTAGATTGTAGATTATAAATATCGTGCTCATGCACGGGTATCCTACTAGTACAACAATACAAAAATTGTTTTATGTTCTATTAGTATACCTTATTTCATACTATTTGTAAAGGTCTCTGAATACTTTTTGCTTTGAATAAAAATCTCTGAATTCTTTCAGAATAAAGAGTAAAAAAAGAATATATGAGATATTAGATCATAAAATGTGAGAATTATTTCCACAACTTTACACAGTTGTCACGACTGGCAGAGGCAACCATTCCAGTAGCAGCACACTCAGCCAAAGAAGAAATCACATTCTCATGTGCAGGAATTGTCATGCTTTTGTTCTCAGACATGTTCCACAGCTCTAAGGACTGCACACCAACAGAAAAAACAACAAAAAAAAAAAACAGTATATTAGAAACCAATGAATCACGCGCATATACACTACCACCAGACACGACATCTACACTGACACGTAGATATCAGTAATAATTTGAAAAAATGTAAGTCATCAAATGAAACTGCATGCATCAGTGTTGTGTCGGACATCATACATGCCTTCAATTTGAAGTGTTGGGGCTACATTTATTACATATTTGTTTTTTCCTTTTGATGATTTCAGATGTAAAAATTTCATAATACCTTTGGGTTCATGTTAAATGAAGCAAAGGTAAAAGCAAAGATAAAGGGGTATAGGAGTTAAGAAATGTGATGCATGAAGTCCTTATTGGTCATTTTACTGTTTGTGACACTTTCGTGAACTTTATGTAGTGAAAAATAACATTTCATTAAATTAAAACACTTACCGAAATCCCTCCGACTACTAATAAAGTTGCATAGCTTGGATGAAAAAGACCAGAATAAAACTGGTTCCCAGTAGAGTTGAGCTCCTGAACGCATTCTCCTGAGGTCAAATTCCATATCTTCACCAAATTTGGACTAATAGATGCCAGCATATCTCCAGTAGTATCCCAGCAAATATTGTTCACCGGTTCAGGATGACCCTACAAAGACAAAGTATTTGATAACAAAATCCACGAAGATAAAAACCTTGAAATGAAAAAGAACACAATTGCTTTATAGAGCAAGAAAACTGGAAATAGGCAAAGAGAGAATGGAACAAACTCCATCCAAAGCTTAGGACAAGAAACTTCCATAACATGAGTGACAATCAATATATGAAGAAAGCATTTCAAATATATCTACCTTCATAAGCATTAAATATATACTTTGATCTTTGTTTATATAATTATATTATATTATATTATAGATATAGATATAGATAACCAAGTATACAGTAGATTTTACCTGGAGTGAGTAAATTTGTCTGTCAGTTTCAACATCAAAAATAGACACTACTTTATCAGAAGCTGCAGCAAGTAACTGTCCCGATCCAGGCTGAAACCTCACTTTTGCATTACCTCCCTGAAACATCAATTGTGATGAATATTAGGGACGCATAAAATTGTTGAAAAAACATATGACAGAATGCATTTGTTTGACCAACCTTGGATACACGGTTACACGAGGATGAAGTAATGTTATAGTACCGAATTTCGTTTTCATTATCACAGAAGCAGAAAATATCAGTCTTCTTAGGGTGGAAATCAAGGGACATAATAGCTGAACTGTGCCCGCTATATTCTTGAACACAATAGGTTGGCTGCAAGGAAAGAAAGAGAAAAAGGGTAAATCGTATTTTGTGCATATAATTGTGAAAGATGGTTGCATGCTTTAAACATCAGATGTACAAGTTACAAATAACTAATAGGTAAATTGAGAAAAGATTGTTATGTTACATTGGCTGCGTCCCATAACCGCACAGATTTGTCACATGAGGCCGTCGCCAACTGAGATGAATTTGGTCTAAAACGGACATCTGTAATAACTAATTTGTGTTCTTCAGGAGTGCTCTCTGTCCGTAAAGAGTCCATATTCCACAGGGTAACCTGATACATGCTCCCAGAAAAAGTAAGGTATACAACAATTAGAATTTATAAACTGAATGAAATTATGCTCACAGTAGTTGTTTAGATAATTAAAATTAAGATTACGGAAAATAAAACATCATTATATGCATAATTAAATCAATCATGATTAGCCTATTATTTATATAAGGCCTATTTGTTTATGCCAGTTCTTTGGGAAATAAAAGCAAAAATCTCATAAAAACTAGTTTAGTGCTTTTCTAGAAGTTAAAAATAGTATCATCTGAAATGTTGCTCTAAGAAAACCTGTCGTTGGTTCACTTTGTTTTAAGTATACAAAAACGGCTAATAATATATGAAAGAATAGCAAATTCTAGAATGAGATAACTCATGAGATTAAAATATTAAAATACTTCTGCTATAAAGTTTAGTAGAAAATGTTACCAAAGGGTGATGCTTGGGATCACAATATTATACCAATTCAAAACTAAGAGAAAGGCATTATAGAGTAGAAAATAATTTAAAAGCTATTTTTCAGATGAAGAGTACAAAAGTTATAATTCAAACTGCCGGTGTTCCTTGAATATGCAAGTGAATTACCTTTTTGTCTTCTCCAGCACTGGCAAGCAACTTTCCATCTGATGAAAAGTGACAAGAAGTAACTATGTTCCTTGTTCTTATGCAGCTAAATTCAGCAAAGGTGAAAGCTGAAACAAAAGTGTGCTGAATCATACATTCCCATAATACTTAGCAAACAGAGAAGAAAGACACACATATAAAGCTTACTTTTTGAAGATTCTTTTTGTTCCTCAGCCGGGCTTTGTTTTACTGTTCCATAGAGATTTCCACCATCTCCTGCATCATTTGATAGAAAGGACTCCACATTATCATCTAAAGCACCAACATCTCCAAATCGATCTATATCATCCTGGTTTATGAAATGATAGTGTCAGAACTCAGAAACATGATAATTTGTTTAACTTATAAAGTCAACATTGCGGCAAACAGTTACTCCAACGTTTACATCAAGATTAATGAAAGAAAAGAGGATGGTTCTTTACTTATAACTGAATTGAACGTATAGATCAGAAAGCTACAAATACAAAATATGAAAAGTATGACATACAAGTCAACAATCATGATTATAAAACTTAAACCAAATCAAATATCTATGCATTGTCATTTGTATGATAAACACAAACATGCAAACTAAATTTAATAAAGCTTACAAGTAAATTTGAAGATGATCCAAGTCCTCCTGTTGCTTCTGTACCATACATCATCATGCTCTTTTGCACATTGTTAGCATGTTGCATGCTGCTTGCTGTATTTAATACATCACCAGGTGTGTGTGTTGATGACGGTGAATTAGGTGAAGGACCAGCTGTGTTTCCAGTACCAGTGCTATTGGCAGCTCCAGAAGAAGAAGCTTGCTTTCTTTTTCTGTTACTCTGATGACAAAGCAGATATAATATGTTAATTATATGGCTAGATTGGTCATTGGGATGGGGAGAGTTGAGGAGTGGAGTGATAAGGAGGAAGATAATTTGATCTCCATTCCCAACATAACAGTAACATTAGTACTAATATTTGCAATTTAAAAAAAAAAATGTGTTAATTAGCCGTGAAACAAATTTGAGGAGGGAGAGAAGGATAATAAAATTGAATTGATGCAAATGAATCTAATAGGAGCAGGAGCAGCAGCAGCATATAATGTACTAAGGAAGTATAATATTACTATACTAACATAACCACGCTTCTCAGATCTAGGATTGGCTTTGATACTAACATCTTAAAATTTGGGTTGGTACTAACACAACCCTACAAAACTGACTTGTATGAGAGTGATGCAACCCACTTTCAAGCACATTTTAGATCATATCATATCGAAAGTAGGTCTCTCAAAAGTTACATGTTCATCTGGTTTCATTCCATACAAAGAAAAGGGGAAAAAAGGAGAAAAAAGCAGAGACATTAAGCACAACCTGCTGCAGTTGATGCTGCTGCAATTGCTCTTGCTGCTGAGACAATGATTGTTGTGACTGGGCCATCTTCATCTGCATGACAACAATTGAAGATAAAAAAATTCAATATTTCAGAATTGACCTCCAAGATCATAATCTGTTGCAATTTGTAATATACAAAAAAGAATAGAATAACGTAAACATTTACTATCTTAGAACTGATTTATATGACTTACTTATCACAGACAGACAAAAACGCTAAATATACATCTCAAGCACGTTTTTGTTACTTATTTATTTGATTAGTAAGAAGAACAACGCTACTACATAGATACATCTTTCTAAATCAATAGCAAGCATGAAGGAAATAAGATATTAGCATATTGGGACCCCTTGGTGACACAAAAGTTTCTTGTGTACTTACGTGCGTGTGTGTGTGTGTCACTGAAAGGGAATTTTTTTTGCACATATCAAGTTCAAGGTTGCTCAGTGCTCTCACTCAAGCAATTCAACAAACTTCAGCTAAATTTATATAAGTCTATTCTTAAAGTTCCATAAGTGATTACGTGCATGGAGTGCAGCCTGTGCAAAAGCGGGACCATGTGGAGAATGAACAAATTGTTCACTCATTGAGAAAAAAAAACCGCCACTAACTACTAAGAAAAAAGCAGCCACATAACTGACTATATCAATTGAATTTCCCGCATATTGTTCAACACATTTTCTTTATATATGCAAATGATGTGCATTAAATTTAAAGATATTATGAATGTTAACCAAGCATTGATTTTGATAATTGATATACTTTTAATATTTGAAGAGGCAGTCTAACCTTAGGTGAACCTGATTGCATTTGGGAGGAAATAGATCCATCATTCCTGTTAGATTGACCATCCTTTGCATTTAAGCTACCTCGAGGAAGACCAGAAAGTCTGCGTGGATCCATATCACCATAATTAGAATTTCCAAGGCTGTTTTGTTGTGCCTGAGCCTGTGCCAAGACCTGTTGTTGTTGTGATGCCAAAAGATATTGGTTCTGTGTTGTTAAATTAGGCTTCGGAACTTGCACACCCAAACCAGGTCTTAGTTGATCAATTCCCTGTTAAAAAGGGATAGGTCATATTTCTCTCGCAAAAAGTTTAACAAATTTAGAGAAACAACGATGAGGATAACATTTCTACTCACAGTTAGAGGCCATCCCTTCAATGGAAGACTTGTAACTCCTTGATTTAATCCTGAAAGATAATTAAATAAATAAATAAGAAAAATGGATTCACCATAACTGAAACTATACACTAAACGTAAAAACCATGAGGAATATCGCTGCAAAAAATCAACATCGAACTTCAATGAAACCAACATTACAAATGCCATAAAAGTCGCATCAGTTACAAGGTTACAAAAATCGTACTATAAAGAGTTTACTTCATTGCTGAAGAATATGATATTGGAAATTACTCCCTCCTTCCCACAATGATTGTAATATTTGCTTATTTCACACATGTTAAGAAAGAACTATAAATAAAAGAAAGAAAATAGTAATTTTACCAATTAACCTTATCAAGTTTGGGTAGTGTATTCTTGTTCAAGAAAAAAAAGTACTGGTGGTGTATTCACCATTATCAGAAATGCAAAGTGGGAGATATTGACTTAGGTGTGACGCACATCGTATTAATATGGAAGTACAATTTGGAAAAAACAAATTAATATTGCAATGAAAATTGAAAGCGATATTCATTTCAGGAAAAAATATATATTGAAAATGTGGCAATTATTATGGGACGGAGGGAGTATAATTTTACACTTTTACCAAAATAGATTATCAAGAAAATCAACAGAAAAAAATGTCTTTTATTTTTACCACATAAAAGATAGAAGGCTGCATTAAATAACACTCAGTCTCTCTAAACCATCACACACGCACGCACAAAGATGGAACCATAAACACTATCCCTTGACCATAAAAAGTGGAAATTTGAAGTAATAACATGAAGGGGGGCAGAGTAATAATACCTGCACTGCCTAACCCAGATTTCGATTGTAAAATTGATTGCCGATAAACTGATGAATCCATGGGAAAATTCTTTGGACTTGCACCAATGTTAATTTCTCCTTTGATGTCCTGTGAAATTAATTTATCAACTTTCTTATCATAGTAATGGATAAAATTGATAGAATTCAAAATAAAAATAAAACACGTGCAATATCTAATTAAGCATATGGTTTAAGTAGTTACAGTGTTCAAAGCAGATCGTGCCTGCATCTGCTGCAATGCCGCAGACATATTCCCAGAATTACCATGAACCAGCTGACTGAGACAGAAAATAACTCAAATTATTAGCAGTTCAATTCATAGATCAAGTTAATTGTGATACTTTTTCGCCGACTGTAACTATAATCTATAAAGAAAAGAAAATTTAGTTACCCTTGATGACTTGTTGCTGATTTGAGAAGAGCCATTCTATTTGCATCAATAAGATTGGGAGATACATCTGAATCCATTGAATGAGGGTGTTTCATTCGTTCTTCATACATTCTCATGGCCAATGCACTTGCTGGTGGCTGCCCCAACATACCTTCAGAGTTCATGGGGTTCAAAGAACCACCCAGTCCAGGATGATTAGGATCTCTTCGTTGTAATTGTGCATTGCGCTGTTGCATCAGTTGCAATTGCTGCATTTGAAGCTGTTCTCTGGCCTTCGTCTGCTGGGTCTACCGACATACAAATCCATACATAAGATCCGGTTAACTACCAACCAATATTTAAAGCACTAAAAGCGGCCAAGTGCACGAGGTTTCCGCCAAGTGGAGTCTGGAGAGGTTAGCCGTATGTAGCCTTACCCCCCAACAGACGGAGATATTGTTTCATAGATTTGAAACCATAACCTCCACTCACTAGGTAGAAACCTTAACGTTGCGGCAAGGCTCGCCTTCCAATATTTAAAATAACTAAGGCTATATATATGGATGCAGCGTTTTGGAGGACTACGTATATATATGTGAGATTTTGAAAAATTTTAAAGAATAATATGATAGATGATCATATAACATTTCAATCACACTTAATTTATTTTTAAAAACATTTTATAGCTTCTTTAAGCTAGAAAAGAAAAATAAGTCCTCCCCTCTAAACATACTCTAGGGAAAAAAAATACAGATGTTACATGATAAGATCACCTCAATGTAAGATGCAGCAGCCTCAGAATGCTTCTCATTTGTTCTCGAGATGAATATATCCCAAAAGACGGACCACCACTCAAAAAGAAATCCTCCAGGTGCATCAATTGCTATCAAACACAAACAAAACAAAAAAAAACAACTCACTATATACTCAATTGTGTCACCACTTTCAGCTTTAACAAAAAAACAACCATCCTAAAACAATGAACTGGACTAGCGATAAACTAATGATAAACAACCAATTTAACCTAATTCTTTACAACACATTAACATAACATAGAGAATGATGAAAAATCTCAGTTGTTAGTTTCTTACCTACTGGATCAGTTGAAACCTTTCCTTCTGCCATAAAAGCTTTCGCAGTGTTGTGCAACCTTCTTTTGAGAAAATAATCATGAATATAAACATCAAGCCTGAAGCATAACAAGACAAACATATGAACATCAACATAACACGATCCTCAAAACCAAAATCAAATAAACCATGATCAAACACAGAAATCAAAAACAAATTCATGAGTAACATACATTTTGTCAGCTTCCCAATTACTTTGAGCTTGACCCAAAGTTGGCTTCATACTGACAAACCCAACCTCAAAGAAACTTGTGGTATAATGGTATTCTCTGCAAAGAAACAAAATTTAGTTTAAGAAGCCTCTAAACATGAAAATCAATCATAATTGTAGATGCCTTTAAACAGGAAAATCAAACATAATAAAAGTAATTAAATTCCAAACAATTTTCTCTCTCATTTTCATAGACTAAATTTCAACAACTTAAATCCCAAATTCTATTTCTTTCACTTCTGATTCCCTTAAATTCTAACCATCTTTTCACAATTACACAAAAATTAACATTAACTTTCACAATTATACAAAAATTATCATCAACTTTCACAAAAACTAACATCAAACTTCACCAATTACACAAAAACCATCATCAACTTTCACAAAAATTATCATCAACTTTCAATTTTAAACAAAAATTAACATCAACTATCACAATTACACAAACAATTACGTCAACTTTCACAATTAAATAAAAAAAATTCAACATCATCTTTTTCACAATTGTACAACAAAACAAGAAGCATACAAGAAGCTCCTTGGATCAAACCTTAAATCACCACCCCATGATACAAAAACACAACTAAAACCATGAAAACACAAAATTAAGCAAAATCAACAAAGAGGGTAGGACCCAATTTCAAGAGAAGAAATAAAAATGGAACCTTTATGTATGAATTTGAGTGCAGGTGATGAAAGTTGTCAGAATGTGTGTGAGAGAGAGAGAACAGCGAGAAAATCTGGGAATTTTCTCGGGAAAAAGTGGATGGAATTATGGAACTTGGTGAGTTGAGTGTTGTCAGTGAAGTGCTGCAAGAAGTCGCATTATAAGTTTCATCACACAAAAAGTGAATAGAGAGAGAAAGAGAAAAACCATATGGAAGACAAGGATATTTAAAGAGACAGATGATCACATGTAACTGTTGCAAATGTTAGGTTGTATCCCGACTAACTCGGCGGATTAATCTCTACAGTTACACGATTCATTTCAAAAAAATAAATATAATCGAGTATGAAAACCACCGGCGACACATATTACAATAAATTGTAAAAATGAAGATATGTAATAAATTGCAATAATTTTGTAAATTTTAGGTTGTATTTCGACGAATTCGATGGATTAATCTTTGCGGTTACACGATTCATCGTTGAGTATGAATACCACCGGCATCGTTTAACTACAATTGTAAAGATGAAATTATGTAATAAATTGCAATAATTTCTTTCTCCAACTAATGGATGTAGCTATTATCGTGTTTAATGATTACGATGATTCATAAGAAAACGCAGAGGAATTAGACTTTCACATAAATCAAGGCTCAAATTATGACCGAAAGCTACTCCGTCTATTTCTATTTATAATAAATACGGTTATTAGTATCATATATAGCGCGGGCAATCCGAAAATTGGCGCGGAACAGAATTACGGAAAGGAGCGGACGTTGTTTTAGTGACGCGGATAAAAATAATAAAAAATATATTATTAATTATCTATTATTAATTAATGAGTTGAGAAAGCATGAAAAAGTTGAAAGAAAAATATATATTTAGTATTAGTATAAATGAAAAGTAAAAGATAATTAATTGATTTATAATATTAACATAAATAGAGAAATATTTTTGACCGAAAAATGCTTTTTTTTAACAATTGACCAAAAAATGCATTAATATTTAGTATTAATATAAATGAAAAATGTACCAATTCAAATTAATTGAATGTATGCAATAAAATATCAAAAATAAATTAAAAAATTAGCTATGATGAGTCATGAAGGAATCAGGAAGAGATTAGGCTCTCATTAATCACATATAATTGTTGCAAATGTTAGGTTGTATCTCGACGAACTCGGTGGATTAATCTTTGCAGTTACACGATTCATTTTAAAAAATATATCGTTGAGTATGAATACCACTGGCGTCACATACTACAATAAATTGTAAAAAAGAAGATATGTAATAAATTGTAATAATTTCGCAAATGTTAGGTTGTATCTCGACAGACTCGATGTATTAATCTCTATAGTTTCACGTTCATTTCAAAAAATAAATCATTGAGTATGACTACCACTGACATCACATATTACAAAAAAATTGTAAAAAATAAGATATATAATAAATTGCAATAATTTCTTTCTTGAAATAATGGACATAGTTATTATCGCTTAATGATTCTGATGATTCATGAAGAAAACATGGAGAAATTAGACTCTCACATAAATAATTAGACTCTCACATAAATCAAGGTTCAAATTAGGATGAAGAGGTACTCCATCTATTTTTATTTATTAATATCATATAATGCGCGGGCAATCCGAAAATTGGCGCGGAACGGAATTGCGGAATGGAGCGGATGTTGTTTTAGCGACTAAGACATCAATAATAAAAAATATATTATTGATTAAATATTAAATATATTATTAATTAATGATTTGAGTAAGCATTAGAAAAAATATTGTTTTTGAAAAAAATATATTTAGTATTAGTATAAATGAAAAGTAAAAGATAATTAATATTAACATAAATAGAAAATGTATTTTGACCAAAAAATGCATTAATATTTAGTATTAATATAAATGAAAAGTGTAACTATTCAAATTAATTGATTTTATGCAATAAAATATCAACAAAAAAAATTAGCTATGATGAGTCATGAAGAAATAAGGAAGGGATTAGGCTCTCAAATGAATCAAGGTTCAAATTTTTCTGATGGAGTGTCCTCCCTCAATTCCAATTTGTAAACATTGTTATCCACAATCTCGAATAGCAGCACAATATGGCCAACACAAAAATTGGTGTAAAGCAGAAGCGTGCAGCGGAGTGGGCGTTATTTTACCATCGAGGGTACCAATATAAAAATGGATCATCAATTAATGATGTATATGGTCTTTATTATATACTACATACATCATTTAATGAATGAATTTAAAATATTCATTTCTGCTTATAATAATGACGGGATGATGTATTTGTTAAGGACCTGAAAAGTAAAAGATAATTAATTATTCTACCAAAAAAATATAAATTTTTTTAAGCTAGATTAGTTCATCCAAATTGACACCAGAGAGAATCGATCATGATACCTTGAGGAAGAGCACACTCTCAAGTCTCATGCCAATACCACCCTAAAAAAGATAATTAAATATAAAATGTATTTTTTTTGGAAATATAAAATTTATTTAGTATTAATATAAATAAATATATATTTAGTATTAATATAAATGAAAACTATATCTAGAATTAACATAATTTGGAAAATATACTTATTTGATTTAATTTTTTTATGTAATGAAACATTTTTTTAAAAAAATAACAAAAGAGACTTAATTTTTGAAGAAAAAAGTGAATCGGTATTATTAGCTTATTCAGGTTACAAGGGTGTAAGTGGTTTGAATAAAATCGATGAAACAGAAAATCCAAATAAAACCAAACCAAAAAAACTGACTGAAATGAACATTCAACTAATACTACTTAGTCCATTCACTTACTGTTGTTTTCTTTTGTTAAATATGTTTTTAGTCCCTATAAATTTATCGAATTTCGTGTTTAGTCCTCATAAATTAAAGTGATAGGTTTTGGTCCCTATAAAATAATTTCAGCACATAGTTTTAGTCCCTATTAAAATAAAATTTGTTTAATTATGCTCCAACTTTTAAATTTTTGAATGATTTTTTAGAGACATGTTAAGAACATCATAAGAAACTATTTTATAAAATAATTTAGGTTTTTAACATGTATTGAATTAAATATGAACTTTTCTAAAGCCAAATTTTCAAGATTAAAGTATAAATTAATGAAAATTTGGACCTAACAATAAAATTTTGAGCTACTTTTTTGCGGAGGTTCTTTCTCTAATGTTCTAAATTAGTATGTAAAAAATCTATTAAATTTTTTAAATTTTAAGTATAATTCAATAAGTTTTAATTTTGCAAGGACTAATAGTATTTGTTAGTCCCTGTTAACTTAAAATTTATTTAATTATACTTAAACTTTTATATTTTAAAATGCATGTTGATGACATTATAATAATCTCTTTTATAAAAAAAAATAGATTTTTAAAGGTTTAATGAATTAATTATGAATTTTTAAAATGGTAAAATTTCAAGTTAAAACTAATGAAAACTTGGACCTAAAAATGAAATTTTGAGCTAACTTATTGCGGATGAAATTTTTATAATGTTTTAAACAAGTATGTAAAAAATAATTAAAAAATTTAAGCATAATTAAACAAAATTTAATTTAACAGGGACTGAAACTTTGTGCTGAAAAAATTTATAGGGACCAAAACCTGTCAAATTTTTTTATGAGGATTAAAAACGAAATTGACTATATTTATAGAGACTAAAAACATATTTAACCTTTTTTTATAGAATTTTTATTATATTTCAAAAGTTATTTTGCATCTTTATTCATGCTTTCGACCATTTGCCACTATATTAATCGTTCTCAACCACTGAAATTCTTTGAGTCATGCTACATTTTTACCGATTCAAAGAAGGTGTGTATCTATCACGTTTATCTTTATGAAACAACGTTACTATTGTTGCCCTATTATTATGCAAGCTTTGATGTGTTCCACATACGACTTTTATTGGATTATTTTGCTTATAAAAGGAAGTTTTTCATGCGTGTAAGATATAAAGTTATCCTCATTTATATTCTCAGTAGCGCACTTTCGCATATTATCCATTCTTCACTCAATTTTGGGTTTTCTTCTTCCTGACAAAATAGCAGGTGAATAAAAATTGAGAATTAGAGAACTTGGAATATGAAACTCATCTTTGGAATAAAAATATGTTTTTTAACTGTATTTTCAAACAAACCGATCAACCAAACCAATCAGTTTGGTTCAATTGCGTTTTTGAAAAATATTGAAAACCAAATTAATGTAGATTTCATAGGTCCGGGCATATTATTGACTGAAACCGATCCAAACCGAATTGTTACACTTCTAATTGTAGGTCTCATAAGTTTCCTCCGTCCACCAAATAAATTCATTTTGTCAGTTTAATTCAAAAACATTAATTGGGCATGCGTGGATGCTGACATGGCATGTCTGGGTTTGTGAGAGGGTTGTGAGGTGGCATAACTAAATGGTACGAGAGTTTTTGAGAGATTTACAGAGAGAGAAACTTTTATTTCTTCATATTTCTCAAAAATGAAAGCACGGAGGGAGAAAAGAGAAGAGATGAAACATTGAAGTTTTATGCGCGCAATTGCAAGTAATGAATGACGATTCAAGTTTGTGAAGTTTCCTTCTACAACAGCGATCATCTTGACATTTATGTGATGTTGAAATTCATCTATTATTAAGTTTATTTTTCTGTCTGTTTTCTATTATGAGCTTTAATGCATGTTGCGAATTTTATATAGTTGTTGTCTCATTTGTTTATTATGATATGTTATTTTCTGATTTGTAATTGATGGAGAGAAAAATTGAAGTTGTGGTACATCATGGGGTTTCTTTTGGTCAACTTCACCATCTATATTACAAGGGGCTTAAGGATATTTGGTATAATGATCCTGATTTTTGGTGTTATTTTCAAGTACTTGATGAGTTGAAAGACATGGGCTTCTATGACCCAAAAGATGTGAATGAGATAGTTAAACTACAAGATGATTCAGGTACAGAGAGGATAACACATTGGTAACATGTTTGGCAAAGTCCATATGTGTGTTCTACACTCGCTGTCACAACCAATTACTGAGGAATATCCTTCACTAGAGTATTTTGTAAAAAGGTCAAATGTAGTGGTAAGTAAGAAGGATAATGAGCTTTGTAATGTAGTGGATAAGGAAAGTGGGTCCATTAATAAAAGCGGGGTTGATGAGAAAAATTGGGTGTATAATGAAAATGAGGCCCTCTACTGAGATTAATACATCTGATGCCAAGAATAGGGATGAATTAAGGCCCAGTGGAATAAAGGATATTAGTGTGAGAATTGATGATGAAACTGAAACTATTGATACAATTTTTTATTCTTTTTAAGAAGCTAAATAATATTGATACAAAATTATGAGGGGACAATGAGGATAATGCACTTGACATAAATTTTGATGAGTCATAAGAATAAATTGGTTTAGATGATAATTTTGGTCAAACTGCTACCTAAATTGAGCCTTATGCCAAAGTTAAACCTACTACTAATCATGAACCCTCTCCTCAAATTGTCCCCTTCAAACTTGCTACTAATCATGAACCCTCTCTTCAAAATAAAACTATACCTCATATAGAACATATTGTCCAAATTGAGGTACTTGTCTCAACTGTTTAACCTATCCAAATTGGAGAATCTATCACGACTGACAGGAACTCATAGTCTGCTAGTGGAAGTAAATCCAAAAATAAGAGAGGAAGGCCAAAGAAAAAACATGTTGCTGGAAACTTTGATAATTCAAGTGTTGTGCTAGAAGACAATGATGTCTCTATTGGTGTTATTTGTGAGTCTAGTAAGCCAAAACAACTTGAACTTTCTATGTGTCTAAACAAGATTGTCAAGAGGGAATTATGACATATGTTTTACATTCTTGAATAAACTTGAGATTTAAAAAGAATGATAGGAAAAAGGATGACAGTCATTTGTAAGAATGATCGTCCATGGGAAACATAATGTGCAAAGATACCCTGGGAAGAAAGTTGACAATTAATATCTTCACTAATCCGTTGAATTCAAGAAGCATATCAAATTTATTAGCATAAAGTCATATAAATTTCTTTAGATGATAATTTTGGTTAAACTACTATCCAGATTGAGCATTCTACCAAAATTGAACCCACTACTAATCCTAAACTCTGTCCTCAAATTGACTTCTTCGAGCTTGCTACTAATCATGAACCCTCTCTTACAAATGGAATGTTGGTATAAATAAGACAGATACATACACGAGTAGGTGTTATGTAATTAATATAGTTGATTGGTCATTCATGGACCAATACACTAGAATGTATGATTACTGCCATGAACTACTTAGGTTGAATTGTGGCTCAACTGTGAAATTGACCACTCAACCATTTCAAGGTGACGGGGGAGATTTAGAGGACTGTGAGGGACCTTTGTGTCCTCATTTTCAGAGGGTTTATATTTTTTATGAGATCTGAAGCAAGTTTCAAGCATTGCAGATCCATTATAAGATTAGATGGTTGTTTCCTTAAATGGTATTATGGTTGACAACTATTAGCCGCCATTGGTGTGACACCCTAGATCCCAAAAATAATTATTACTATTATTTATTCAAAAATATAGTTTGATTCGCAGCGGTGAGTGTCAAATAAAAACCTTTCTATTAATATAAACTATCTTCCACAAGATTTAGGATACCACATTGACTCATGACAAACATGATACACATTTGACCTCCTTGAAAATAACAATAATATTACCATTGAATTCTTTTCTTATGAAAATACTTTCTTTTACATCATAGAAAATGGTTTTCTCGTGCAAAACTAAATAAGTAAGCATGTCCATTCCTAGTGTCACCGTCAGAGTTTTTCCCAAATTAATAGACGAAACAAGACAAGTCTTCATGGGAGGCATGTACTTGACTCCAAGACTCATAACCTATGGAACTACGGTTTCGCAACTGCACGGCCAAGCTAGCAAGAACAAACAACGAAAGGTTGAGTTTCGAGAACATGTAATAGTATAAAATAAATGAGAAGAACACCTAAGCATTTAAGTCAAAAATGTATTACATCACAAACATAATATTCAAAACCTTGAAGAGTGTACTATATCAGCTCAATCCATATTACTAAAAAAAAATATCATTACAACATAAGAAACATAAATCTTCTCAAACACAATGTCACAATTCAAATTCCAAAATAGTCACAAAACAGTTAGTCACCAATAACAATCAAAACAGTAAAAGAAAACATAGGCCCACGGGGTGATAAAAAACACATTCATATTATATGAATAGTCATAATCCAAACAATGGTAAAAATAGTCACAATGGCATTCAAGACAATCAAGAACATAATCTCACGAGGTAATCAACATCATTCACAACACTCACCGATTTAAACATCAACCATTACACATCATTTATGACGTCACCAAATTACAAAGCATCATCATGTATATGCGAATATGCAGCTCTTTCCTAACACATATATGCATGCCGATACCAGTCTTTACTCACCAAAATTGTATGCCAAAGTTATGTTACTAAACATACACGTCACCAGAATCCTAATCATGATATGATGCATGGATAAACTCATGAAATACAACACCACAAAATTTACATATTTACTCACCAATAACGTCACCAGAATTTATATGTTTTGCTCATCATTATCGTCACCATAATTTATATGATTTTCTCATCAATATCGTCACCAGAATTTATAAGGTTTGCTCATCATTATTGTCACCAGAATTTACATGTTTTACTCATCAAAACCGCAAGTGTACGGTTTTACCGAAGTAGTAAAAATAGAGTATCGTTCCAACAGGGAGTTGTTCAATTTGATTGACTTTTAAGAGATGATTAGAAGAAAGTTTGATTGTAGAGATTGGGTTTTTAAAGGTTAAAAACAATAATAAT
>Ga0315914_1005787_pt1 | contig 17832 bp, 9 predicted proteins | sample MpolenodulesMG_FD_203920 | JGI IMG/M metagenome (GOLD analysis project Ga0315914, IMG submission 203920) | Medicago polymorpha root nodule microbial communities from Los Angeles, California, United States - elongated nodules | ecosystem: Host-associated > Plants > Roots > Nodule | place: USA...
CAAATACCACCCCCCTGAAGTTTTGCACTTATGTGCAAAATGCCCCCCGAACTTGAAAATTTATATATTTTTTTCTTCTTATCCTTGACTCAAAAGATATTGAAGCAAACAATTAACAGTTAACTTTAATACTTTTAAACTCTACAATATTACAATCCAATATAAATATTACAATTAACATTTGAATCCTTTATGACAATCTAATATTTTAGATAACAAATAGCAAACCAATATACTAGGTCATAACCACTTTGTAATACTTTTTTAGATATGAAAATTCAAACTCAATAATACTTCGTTTTTGAATACAATGAGCATGTAACAATCAACATAAGCATGATCATATGGAGCCTAACACTATTTGGCAATATTGATGTGTTTGATACCTATGTTGGGAGTCATAAGCTAGAATTTCAAAAAGAATTTCGATTCAGCATTGTTTTGATAGAAAAAGAAACAGTTCAAAATACTCATTAGGTAGGATTGCATACATGGATACAAAAAGAGATTAGCCAGCTATATTATGACTCTACTTTGTAGCGTTCTTAAGATGTGTTAGGCGTCTGATTATTATGTTATTAGGATGCAGTTATTATGTTATTAGGCAACAATTATTATTAAGAAGTTATTGAATAAATAGGAAAATCAATAAGCATTTTATTTGGGACTGAATATTGGTTTGGGATAGACCAAACTCTCGAATTCTTGGAGGAAGAGACCCAAGACTCTCAATTTTCTAGGAAACTCATTGTATCCTATATTCCTATTGTATCATCAATAAAAGTAAGTCATTTATGTTATATTTCTTTTTTTGTATAAATTTTTATCATGATAATTCAGAAAATGCATTTTAAATAACTTAAATATTAAAGCTAACTGTTAATTATTTGCCTTTAATATCTTTTGAGTCAAGTATGAAAAAAATAAATCAAATTCAAATAACATTTTCCACTCATTTGCAAAACGTTAACAGAAGATAAATTAATTAGAGTTGTGAAATTTAAAATTTCGGAGATAATTACCTTTTTCCTCAACTTGTAATTTTTGGTTGTTCGGTAACCATTTTTCCACTTTTATATATATTTACTTATACGCATTTTAGCACTCTGTAACAGATCCCAGTTCAACACCGCCATTCAATTCAATTTCAAGGTACAACTCTTTCTCTGATTCTCTCTCTCTCTCTCTCTCTCTCTAATCATCGCTTCCTCTTTCAATTTTCAATTCGTTCAACTTAGCTTTTTCTTTACCGATAAAATGCACCAAAAATGCTCACTCGCGCATACGTTCATGCTTTTTTTTTGTTGCCCTGGATCCTGATTTTTTGTCTTGTTTTATTGAAGAAGAATCACGGGTTTGGATTTAGCGTTCTGTGTGCTGTTAAATGTAATCGACATTGTTTCTGATGTTCGATTCGGGTATTTTGCATTTCTTATCGTGTAATGCAAATGATTTCCTAATGCTAATGTTATCTTTGTGGAATCTGTTGAATTTGTTATAAATCAGAGTTTTGGATTTTCATATTATAATTGCATGATGCATTATATTATTATTATTCATCGGTGGTAATGTGATTAGGACGATGAATATATTACAGTTTTAAGCTCATATGGAGGAAGAAGTAGGATCAAATGTAATCATATATGTAGGAAAATAGTTACTTGGTCACAAATATATATGGACACACTCGAGATAAGATAGAAAGAGAAAAGATATGAATATGTATATGTTTATGTGTCTAAATGCTTGCGACCATGCAAGACTTGCTCTCATGTGTAATAGAATAAAATCATCATACTATTATTTGGTTTATGATGTATATGATCAACTTTGTTTGTTTGCTTGGATATGTGTTTTTGCCTCCTTCTTCTATTTCAGTGCTAATTAGTGTTGGTATTGTATGTACCAAAAGACAATTCTATCAATGTTACTAAAATTCAATTCAAATCAATGTTACTAGTTGATAGTGTTGGCCTTTTCTTTCTGGAATTGTTAGCTTTCTTGTGAAATTCCCTTTCATGCTTCACTGAATTTTCCGTTCACATTCATATCTATAATTGCTTTGGCATTCTTTAAGTTAATTTCTGCATGGATTTTGATTGACCTTTTCTTCTTTTTCTTTCTTGTTTTTTTCTTTTCATAGCTTGTGGTTTTGAAGCTTAAGGACTTACAATGTGAACTTTTATGTTTTTCCCAGTTGACAGTGTGACTTGGAACTAGCTTTGCATACATTTGGTGTTTGAACTTTGAAGAGCTCTTCCTTCCACCAAAATGAAGTAATACTACCACTCTGCTTTTGGCAAAATACACTCTAGACCTTTGACTTTATTTCAGATAATGATTTAGTCTTTTGTCCCTTTTCAAGTCATTTGGTCCTTTTGATCCGTTTGCATATGAATTTTCAAGCTTCAAATATAAGATTCATATGCAAACATGGATGAAAGACCATAGATTTGAAGTTTGAAGTTCCATATGCACATGTACCAAAAGGACGTGAAAAAAATATAAATGACCAAATTGTTACTCGAAATTAAGTTAAGAGACCATGAGAGTAATGTTGCCTCTGCTTTTTTATTTGTTTTCTTTTTTATTTATTTATTTTTGCAGGGGTAGGGGTGCGTAAAAGGGTAACTTGGTCTTGTAATAATCCCATCATGAATGAATCTGGGGAGGGTTGCACCCATTATGGATCTATGTTAGGTTTCCTTTACATCTAGAAAAAGCTAATTCCACCACTCAAACCTTTAGATGAATTAAATTTGACTTAAGTTTGAACTCCTAGTATTTTGTATATTTTATATAATATATCGTAATAAGATAAACCGAGGAATCTGTTCCTTTTGGATGAACTGAGAAGCAATTGTAGTATTATGAACCTTCGTTTGTTTTATCATTACAGGGGACGTGTGAGATGGGATGAAGTTAATATTGAAAACATTGAAGCAAACAAGCCTGTGAGGCAAAAAATTACCGAGCCTAAGACTCCTTACCATCCTATGCTGGAAGATGACAGTATGTACAGAAGATTAGTTAAACTGCATGTCCTTTAAATTTTCTTTTGTAAATGAGAATGAGTCTGTATGGATATCATGTGACTATCTATTGAATAACATTAGCAGGAAAATAAAAATATTTTACATCCTTGAACTGTAATGTTGAATTTATCTTCTCATAGTGGGTATTAAATTCAAAACTTCAGTCTGTGTTCCACACACTTCAGTTTATAAATGAAAAAACTGCTTTACTGGTGTAATGTAAGTTTCTGTTGATTGAGTTTGATGAAAATCTTTTTTTGTAATGTTATTGTCAAGCCTGTTCTTTACTTCTAGATTAAAAGCAACTTCATGTGCAGCTACTTTTCATCTGAATAGCTTAATTTTTTAGGCTCTCAATCTCCTGGAAGAGGAGGGTATGATGAATGTGATGGTGAGAAAACCAACCCAGCAAATGCTGAAGAAACTGCTTTTGATAAAGCGGACTCTTGCAGCAGAAAAAAAACTAGGCAATCTGATGGCTGGGCATCATCTGAGGATGAGGCAGATGCAGTAGAACAAAGTGATGAAGGTACTATTATTCATTTAGTGTGTCTAACAAAGATCATTATTGCTTCCTATATATATGTGTGCTTCTTATTCAAGAGATGGTGAAAATCGATGAAGTAATAAATGGATTCAACTAATAATATGCTGAAAATAAAATGGATACACATCAAAGCATTGTGAAGCTTAGAATTATATATGTTTATAGGAACATCTTAGCTATCAAATATCAACAATTTATTGAGTTATATTTATCACTTTAAGACTGCTTCAGACTTCAAGAATGCTTGTATAGCGGCGAGTTTAGAAAATATTAAACAAGTTGATTTTGCATCTGAATAAATTAGGACAGAACATGCATATTTGACCCTCACAGCGACCTTTTTCTGAGAATTTTATTTCATTCTCTGTTGTAGTATATGTAATGAGTCTGGCTTTTTCAATAATGAATTACCAAACCTGATGTTTTGGTTCTAAAGCAGATGCAAGTTGTAGATTTAAAGAGCACCGAAGGGCCCACTATGATGAATTCCTTAAAGTTAAAGAACTGAGAAAGCAGGCTGCTCTTGTAGAGAATGGAAGTGACAAGGAGAATAATCGTAATACCGCGCTTGCTGAGGAGAAGAAATCCGACTCATCTTCTCCAGTGAGTGCTAAGTAAAGGAGATTGACATCAGGGGGAAATGGCTTCTGTTCAATTCCTCCAACTAAATGCTTATTAAATATTGTTTGATGAATAAAACCCACTTGGTGGTTTCATTACTTTTTGTATTTATGGAAAGGAAATAGCTGACCGTTTAACTGATTTATTGTGTCATTCGTGTATAAATAGCTTCTTTTTGCACTTGGTATGTTCGTCGAAACTTACATGTTCCTTTAGACTTGGGTGATTTGCCGCATTAGGTTCTGTTGAGCGCCGAGTTAACTATGGAACTTTCTGCTGCAAGATTTTTCTAGCAGCGACTGGTGTCTTTTAAAATGGGTTAGAATTGGATGCTTTCAAGAATGAAATTAGAAAAATGATACTAGTTTGGCATCCTTTAGCGTGTATAATATCCAAGAGAGTTGATATCCGAAGAAACAGAGGAATTAAGGTGTTACAGCACAGCTCAGAGTTGAATTTAGTGTTTTCTTTGACAGAAAGCTGAAGTTAGTTAGACAGTTAATTCCCAGCTATATTAGATAGTGTCAGGTATATTCTCGATAGCTAGTTAAGCGGTAAATAATACTTAAGATGTGATAATCATTTGAAGTTATAAGTTAATTTCACATTTCATAAGATGTATTGAATAAAATATGTACAGAAATTTATCAAGGACACAAGTGGTAGATATATGGATCCCTTAACCATTTGTCAACCTCTTAAATGAATCTCAATTATTTTGCATTTATATAACCTTACACCTTTAGTTTACCCAAGAAAAATATGTACAGAAGTTTGATATCTTGTATAAGTTTAGTTTTTTTATTCTATTAAAAAATGTATATATCCATGTATTTGTTGAAGTGTCACAAAAATAAATCAATTTTCTGTGGCCCTCAGACATAGACAGAATGGAATGAAAACAAAACACAGTCGCAGATAAAACGTCAGTGTGGTGAGTGAAGAAAGTAATGGCTTCTTCTAGTTCTGTTTCTCAAGAAGATATGGCTTCAATGGCCACACAAATCTGCAACCAAATATCCTCCATATTTTCAACCTCCACTCATCCATACCCACCACCACTTGACCTCTTACTAACCGAACTGTCCACCATCTCCTCTCAAAACGGCCGCGTTTTCCTCTACGGTGTTGGCCGCGAAGGCATAATGCTCAAAGCCTTCTGCATGCGCTTAGCCCATCTGGGCCTCTCAGCCCATCTCGTCTTCGATATGACCACTCCTCCAATTGCCACCAACGACCTCCTCATCGCCTCCGCTGGTCCAGGCGGCTTCTCCACTGTCGATGCTATATGCTCGGTAGCACGATCCAACGGTGGAAGAGTGCTTCTTCTGACTGCTCAGCCAGAGATAGGGTCCTGTGTCAAGCATGCTAGTGTAGTGGCTTACGTGCCTGCAAAGACTATGGCGAATGATAAGAATGAAGGGGATGTGAAATCAAGACCGTTGCTTCCAATGGGGAGTGTGTATGAAGGTGCACTGTTTGTGTTGTTTGAGATGGTTGTGTATAAGTTAGGGGAGATTTTAGGTGAGAGTCCTGAAGCCGTTCGATCACGCCATACTAATCTGGAATGAAATTGTATTAGTTTATTAGCCGTTTGATTTTGCTGTGTAAATGTATGATTGTAAAATGAGAGAATAAATTGGAAAAATATTAGTCTATCCATCCTTGATATTTTATGAATAGCTTATTCCTCGTAACAAATAAGTTAGTTATAGATGAGTTTCTTTTCTTTTTTACAATTATAAATTTTCTTGGAATACAAAAGAGGTAGAAACCCAAAAAAAGAAGAAACTAAAACAAAACCAGTCGAGAAGTAGGGTACTCAGAAATTCAAAGATGAAAACGTCTTTGGAGACTCCATTGATAGTGCTATGTGATTTTCTGTCATGATTCATATAACCAAGAGGTGAGGAATTTGAAAGATTGACATTTATAATGCCGCACCTTGATGATGATGATGCTGTTAGACGAAGAAACAAGATATTATATTAGACTTTACCAACAAGGTGAAGATGAGAACAATGCGAGTGAATTTTACTGCAAAGATTCCTACAGATTTTGAAGCGGCATTGTGACCAATTGTACACCATAAATAAACAATGCGGTCGCCATTTTTTGAGTTTGCCCGTTTTAAAAAGATGAGCAAGACTTAAAGAAAGCATTTAAAGCCTTTGCATATAAAGACATTATGATTGAAGGGAAATCAACCAACATAGTTCTGATAGATGGTGTTGCCTCGGTCAATCTTATACCAAAGGGCAATGCTCAAGAAACTTGGAAAGATGAATCAATTTGATGGAAACCATCATGATGATAACATACTTTAATGGGAAAACAATTCTCTCAGATGGAGTGGTAAACTAGCTCTACAAGTTGGAACTTTGAATAGAGATACCATGTTCGTGGTGATACCCTCAAAATCTAGTTTCAATGCTTTACTTGGAAAAGATTGAATTCATGCAGTGGAGGCAATACCGTCGACCCTCCATCAATTTTATATTTCCTGGAATGATGCTTATAAAGTAGAAACTGTCAAAGCAGATGACAATCCTAACAAATTGCAACAGTTGCATTTAGATTTTAAAATGTATGATCCATAAGTGAAACTTGTCGAGAGAGAAGAAGGGAGAATTGATCAAGATGCCTTGAGTGCATATGTGTCTTAACTCAATCTGAGATCAAATTGATAAGGCGGAATTGGAACCACCAAACACCAATAATGATTGAACCACAAGAACGGTTTGATCTGTCGACTGACCAAGTCAACAAATAAATACACACAGACGAATACATGTTGGCTAATTGTATAATTGATTATGAACCTCTAGATTTTTTTGGTATCATATCTCTGGTCCTTGTAGATCTTTACCGATGAAATATACCGGTTTCTAGCCTTCTTCGTTTTCTTGAATTAGGGCCGGTTCGATTGCTTATGCTGCTCCTTACAAGTATATAAATAGGATCTTTCCTTCGTTTGGTCGAAATAGGACATGTGGTTGTGATAAAGCTTCCTTGAGTCGGGTTAGTGTTGTCTCACACTCTTCTGACCATTCAAATGTAATTGCTTTCCTCAATAATTTGAAGAATACTTTCCTCAATAATTTTAAGAATAAATGAGTGTGCTAAACGGATTTTGCTAAGAATCAAGAAAGCGTTGTTAATCTGTTCAAAGTTTGTATTGTCTTTTTTGATTAGGTGTTTCGGTGAAGGCCCTGCATCTGTCTGGATTTGCCTACACGGAATTTGCCTACACGCACCCTGAACATACATTTCTCTTGATTGCGTCTCATACATTCTCTTCGTATTTCACGATCATATCGCCCATGTAAATTCGAACATATGCGTCGTATTTGGTTTTTGAAATACATTGCTTTTGACAATTAATAAATTCTTTAGTCATTGAAACATATTACGAATTGTTCTTGCATTTGTTGTACATTATGAATTGCCCTCTGCTGACATCATTTCTTCAATCAAAATTACTGCAACTCCGGGGATTTATTAGCCCGGCTCATCATCAATTTGATAAGGTCATGGGATCATATGGTCATTGGTCGAACTAACGGATCATTGATTGAAATGTATGACTAAACTGAATGAATGACTCGGTTGTATAATTCGGTCTCTACAAAAAACATTGTATGTATTAGACCTTAAAATTTGCACAGCACTTCAACAGACGTTTATGAACACGACAAATAAAACATGAGAATTACACACTGTCCAACGGACGTTTCATTTCATCAGTATGTTTTATATATGTTTATCACGTATCATTAAGATCAGAGAAAAATACATAATGGTAACAAAACATAGCCACTGTGATTGAAAGACAAGTTTCAAATACTCATACAGAGAAGGCAAACTCCAATATGCATTATGTCAGGATCTACAAGTTATAATCTGTTAGTTCAATCGGTGATTGTATTATTTGTTTTATACACAGGCACCATTGCCTTTGTTGATCCTCATGTGTTGAATATACACTACACAAAGGAGGTTTACTAGAAACAAAAAGTAATGTATTGTATTGTAGGAGTGTTAACACAAGTCCTGGATTACAAGCAACAGCTCTTGCTTGTTCAGAAAGAAGAAGAAAAATAACTCTTGCAGATTCATTATTTTAAAAAACCTTCCTGAATTAATACAATAATAAAAAGTGATAATGGAAGGGTTCTACAAATAACAAGCACACCAATTTTTGAGTTCTTTTCCACATTACAGCAATGAAAGTCGTATTAGTTTACAACTGTTCTCTGCAAAATCAGGACAAATCAAATAAACTTGTCTTAAAAATTTAATGATCTATGCTACAAACAAGATTGAAGAGGCTCTACCTCCAACAAGCACACCAATTTTTGAGTTCTTTCCACAAACATTACAACTATTGTTGACACGCTGCAGTTGCCAATTTTGAGTACTTTGGCATAGTTTTTTGCTTTTGTTGTTTAATTTTTATTGGGTGAAATCATTGTTGTTGAACTATATACTTATGTGCTATGATGAAATCTTTTACTTGAATAGGAAATGCACTGACGTGAACATTAGGGTATAATAGGTTATGAAACTATTGTTACATGAATAATGATAAACACACATCCCATCACGCATGATTTGGTGGGACCCATATGAATTTGAACCAATAGAAAAGAGTGTGTTGAAGTGTGTGTTACACGCACATTTGGAATATGTTTAGTTATTATTTAAGGTTGATAAACTCATTCACCTGTTTTTATATCCCATTCAACTTTTTTTTTTTTTTTGAAGGATCCCATTCAACTTAACATGTACATGTATGCTGCGTTTTCTTCCTTTTATATTATAATAACTTAATCAATCGAAAGATCTCTTAGTATGAATGAAAATACTAAGAAAACGAACCTGCAATCTCTCACTTTTGAGGAAGAGTGATGTTCAATGTTCTAAGTCTTTATTTAAACTGATCCTAGTCCATCTAACTAACATACAAATGAAAATAACAAAGCAATTTCCCAAGCTGCAAATTTCATTCACTATTAATTAACAATGATCCATGAATTGCCAACACTTAAAACAAACATAACATCAAGTAAAATAACATAAACATGCTCAAAACAAACATAACTTCAAATAATATAACATAAACAAAAATAAAGATAAAAGTTTGGATTGAATATCATACTTAAGTGACATAGCACATGCACATCGTCTACATCTTAATATAATAATTAGGCTTAAATATGTGGTTAGTCCCTGCAAATAGGGTTCGTTTGAATTTTCGTCCCTGAACTTACTAATCCTCCCAAAATTTCCTTGCAATTATTAATCATTTGAGTTTTGGTCCTAATCCCATTTAATTACTTATGTGGCATATGATTAGTGACGTGGCGTTGACGTGGCATAATCTGACTGGGAAAGAGCATGGATAACTCAGCGAATTTTACCCTAAATGACCATTTTGCCTTTATTGAATCTAGACAAAGGCAAAATGACCATTCTACCCCTTTCTTCTTCTTCCCTCTCCAAACTCAGATCTGTGAGATTCCACCTCGCCGCCGTGAGAAAGTCGGAAAACAACATATCTCAAGTCTGATGCGTCGCTGGCGAAGATGAATCCACATTCAGTGATATATCATGCAGTAAGGATTTCCACAAATGAATGCAAGCTTAAATTTGACTAAATTTCTGGTAATGATGCGAAAATGGGGAACATCATCAGCTTAAATTTGAATCTACAACCAAGAGCAGACAACGGAACTTTTAATATAAGCTTCAATTGTTTCATGTTTGGAATCTCCTATTGATGAAGAGATGATGCGAAACCATTCTTACTTGATTGATATGATTATTGAGTTTTAATGGGCTTTCGTTTTCGAAGAAGCCATTACTAAGGAAAATATTCTAAGTAATTGTTGAGTATGGCGTGGCATATACACTTTCAAATTTTAGAGTTGTGAATTTTGTTTTTGGAGTAACAAGAGCATTATGTATATTTGGATATGTAGCTGTGAACTTGTTTTAGGAATTAACAAATCTTATGATAATTTATTGTTTTTGGACGTTAGAAGGAATATAGGTCAGTAGAGGTGGTGTTTGAAGTGAAACACCTAGTCGCCGCTTCTTCTTGATTGCAGTTGTTTCCTCCATCGGTGAATGTGAATTATGAGAAGAAACGGCGTTATGTATTGCTAACCTATATTCCTTGCCGAGAATTGAACAAGACATGGGCCAATGAAGCTATTGGATTTGGTGATTTGTTCTGTTTCTCGCGTTTGGATAGTATTTTTTTTTTAAAGAAGTCTACTAGTATTTACATGAAATTGGAACGTGACCAAAAAAATTAGGAAAAAGCCGCGACTTTACAAAAAAAAAAAAAAACTACTAAATTTCATGGGTTTGATATAGTGGTAGGTCTTGGCAATGGGTTGGTAAAGAGTTGACGCAAGGTTTTAGGTTTTATGATGACCCCTTTGATAGATGAAATATTATAAGTGTCCGTAGAGTTTTGTTGTCTATTTTTACCTTATGAGCCCCTAAGCTCAACTCACATAAACTTTCTATCTTTAAAAAAGTCTTGAACTAAAGAGTTTCTGGATTTGAATTCTGTTTCTGGGTTTGAATGTAAATATATTTGCAAATGTTTGTTGAGCCCAAGTTCGTAACCCTTTACCCTAAATATATATTTTTTAATAAATAGAAGACTGACTCTATTGATTAAAAAAAATAGTGACTTTTATCTTTTTTTTAGTTTCTTAATAAAATAGATCATTCTTTTAAAACAATATGTGTGATAGAAAGACTAACTTTTCTTTTACAAAGGTTTAAAAATTAATTTGATTGATCCTCGTGAGCATAGTTTTTTTTTTAAGATAACTTAATTGGTATAGATATTACAATATGTAGGAACTAATGTTCAAATCCTAATACCATACTTATTAACCTTAAATGGTAACATTTTGGTCACTAGTCTATTTGACAAAAAAAACTAACTTGATCGATTAAAAAATCCGTATAACCTATCTATTACATTTATATAGTCCATGGTTCAAATATGAGAGAAAGATAGTTTAAAAACCAAAGAGTTTGAGTTTTTTTTATCGATCTTTGTGAGCATAGCTCACTTTTTTTAAGATAAATTAGTTGGTACGGATATTGTAATATGTACGAATTGAGGTTCAAATCATAGATATCTTGCTTATTCACCTTAAAGGGTAAAGTTATGGTCAATAGGTTACTTGACAAAAAATAAAATTAAGAAATTCAATGAATTTGAAGAATAAGGATTTAAATATATATATATATATATATATATATATATATATATTAATCTAACTCTTTTTTTAAATAAATAGAGTGTGATTAAGAGGGATGTAAAGAAAAATGAAACAAATAATTCAATTACGAAGAATACTACAGGTTGTTCGGAATTGCGTCAGAAATGCACTTCTTGTCCCAAGACATCTTGCCATGAAAATATGGAGGTTACAAAATGTAGATATACAGTGGACCAGGGTTAGGATGGGGAAGTTAGCTCAATTGGTTAAAGATCTAAGATTCGAATCTTGGCAAGAGACAAAATATTAACATTCTAACATTTTGTCATTAAAAAAATATTGGGGTTGTGTGCATTTGGAAGGGTATGGTATATTACAACCGATCACATATGGGTTGTTTGATCAAGATCAGACGGCTCATATTTAAAGTTTGAATTAAAAATCTAAACTCTTCAGTCAAGATCGATTGATCCATATGTGTCGACCACGTGCAGTTAAACTACACTCAATTCAAATCCCTATGCATTTGGATGTCAGTTGGGTGGGATTTGAACGTGAAAACAAACATGAGCTAATTAATTTAGTTTGGGGAGGCAATTTGGTGTTTTGATTTTTAGAGAGAGAGGGGTAAAATCTTTTAAAAAAGAAGAAGAAAGAATCAATAATAGTCGCAAGGGATTTAGACCCCTTAAGCAAGTGGTTTGGAATTCGATATATGACTCTTATGTAAGAATATTCTAATTGTTAGGTAAATTAGTCCCTCTAGTTTATTTATTTTTTAAAATTTTGAATCATTTTAGAAAAAGCTCAAATTTGTCCCTTCAAGGATATTCTATTCCTACTTACTCCATTAAACCCTAATTTTGTCCATCAACATTTACAATTCATTTTGAGACTACAGGAGAAAACACATAGAAACCGAATCACCCACCATCCTTTCCTCTTCATCTGATGTTGGGACTATTGAATGCAATTCTTTCCATTAAAGGAACAAAAATCAATACGACCCTTAAATGGAAGGAATTGAAATTCAGCAATATCAACCTTGGATTGAACGAAGACAGGTAGGTCAAACAAGGTGGTGGTTCGGTTTCTATGTCATGATTTCTCCCATTTTATCAATGAGAGTAATAAAGTTTGATGTGATTAGAAGATTAGGGTGTAACGAAATAATTAAGAATAAAATATTTTAAGAGGGACTTATTTGACACAACTTATTGAGGGACGAGCCTTTTAAAAAATAATTCAAAATTAAAAAAAGTCTGAGAGACTAACTAATTTAGCCTAAGAAATTGACACAACAACAATGTTTTCCACGTTGGCAATTGTAATCACCATTTCATCTCTTGAAAATTTTGAAGATGAAAATGAATCTTTAATTTTTTAACTTTTTTGGTTTATGGAAAGACAAACTAATAAGACCTATAATATGAGACAGTAAGCACACTTGTGTTCATATAAGTAACAAAGCCTTCAAGTAACGCCATTTCACCACCTCCGTTAACAACAGAACAAAAGAGCAATCACAATGCTTGAGTTCGTTCTATTCTACAAGAACCCATTACTCCACGCATCACTCTCCATAATCCTCGCTTTAACCCTATCCTTCTTCAGAATCCCAATCCTTTTTCTCTACGCTCTTCAAACCTACATCCACCCCGATTCTCAGCCCCAATCCAATGGCCTCAAAGCCGCCATTCGCCGCCCCGGCACCGACGGAACCCCCACCGAGCTCCGAAAGAGGAACAAGTCAAAGGAAAAATCTGATTTCGACGAAAGCAATGCTCAGATCTTTAGGATAAGGCTTGATCAGAGTCATCTTCAATCTCGTCTTTATATTGATCAGTATTCTGCTGCTTTTACTGTTTCTTTTGTTACCCTTTTCGCTATTTTGCTTCACAAGTTTTTGGATTGTGATGACAATAATGGGTTTTTTGTTCCGATTTTCTTATCAATTTTGAGTCTTTATACTTGGGGGATGTTGTTTGTTAAGGTTACTTTTGAGAGATCTGCGTCGAGGAGATCAGAGAAGCAATTAAGCGTTGTTTTTGGGGTTTTAGGGGTTTTTTTAGGGTTGTTTTTTGTTCCTGAAGTTGCTTCTTTGGTTTTGGATTTTGATTTTGGGGTTTCTGTTGACGGGTTTTGGAGGGTTTTGATATCTGTGATGATGGGTTGTCTTGCTTGTTTTATGTTCATTCCTGCTATAAGAAGTGCAAGATCTTTTTGGCTTGGAACTGATCAGATACGTTGTAATTTGTCGATGATAACTTGTGGGTTTTTTAACCGAACGATCTTGTATGCGAATCAAATCTTGCTTATTTTCACTGCTTTGATGTGGATTATGCCGTTGGCTGAGATTTTTGTAAACAAAAACTACAATAACAGTAAAGGAAATAGTGCAACAACGAGTGGAGTTGGTAATGCTGAGAGAGTGGTAGGGAATGTAGGGTTCTCGCCATCTGATTTTAACAACTTTAGGCACTGGTGCTTGTTGGGATCGAGTTTGTTGCAGATCGTGGCTTTAAGGGCGAACCTGCAAATGTATCTCAATGAAGCTTTGTTGTCTTGGTACCAAAGGCTTCATGGTGGTAAAGTTCCTGAATTGGATTACAGTAGAGCAAAGATGTTCCTGCATAATCACTACCTGTGTCTTGTGGTTTTGCAGTTTCTTGGCCCTCCTGTGTTGGTACTCACCTTTCTTGGCTTGTCTCAGATTGATGGTCCTTCCTTTGGAAATCTCCCATTGGCATTGCCTAGCTTTGCTTTTTTCAAGGAGGTTGCATTGTTTTTGGCTTGGTGGGTGACCTTTCTGTGGGCGATATTCTCTTCATCGATCCTTTTGCTACATCGCCACTGTATTTTGTATGTTTCTTGAACCTTTGTTTTCTACGGCACAATTTTATTGGGTTAGCCTTTTGTTGTAAGTTGAACACGTTTTTTTAGAGTTTTGAGAAGAGTGAGAAGATTATTGGATTTATAGCATAAGTTTTGCAGGTTAGTCTGCTCATTATGATTCTTTAGTTAACTTCAATACATTCAATTATGACTGACTTGTATGTTGTAGTTATTATTGGACATGAGAATCATATACATTAAACTGATTATAGAAAGACCAAAATTATATGGTATTTCACATTCCCTCCAAAATTTCGTGCAAAACTACACAATTATAATTCGTAAGTAGGAGTTAGATATGATGTATGACTCTATGCTAGAAATAGAATCAATTGCCGGCTCATCATTCTATTAATGGGAAAGCCTAGCACCCTGTATAAGCCATTTGTGTACTTTCCTTTAACTAAACCTTGTCATGTTTATGCTGGAAACAATTTAGATGGTATTGTTTTAGTTATTTCGTGTCCAATTATGGCATTGCTACATCTGCGCCGTCAGCTGCTTTCTTTCTTCGCCTTCATGACAACAGTGTATGAAAAATGGAAATAAAGTAAAATTTGGGCATGAGTGTTAAATTGTTTCAAGATCTATGTTTGTTGCACTTATATACAATATATATCGCATGCATGATAGATTCATTGCGGTTCATTTAAGTATAATTATGAACACTAGAAGTGTAGGTAACATATTATTTAGTTTTGGAATTGTGTTGAATATATAAATAGACAAATAACTATTATATTCCGGTGTAAATTTATTGGCTCATCATTTTCTGCTATAAGAATAGCCGGTGTGTAAACGGAGACTTGAAACCTATGTATTTTGAGGTCTTAATTTTGCAATATGATTTCTGTTCGTAATAATAATTGATTCTTTGTGTCTGCATAGCGTATCACATGTCCATGCTGTTGGTATAATGTGTGTACACATGACGCACTACTTCTGTGTTGCACATTGGTGCCACTCAATTGCTGAAATCAACTCACTATTGTAGAATTATTATTGAGAGGCTGTCTTCAATTGTTGTGGTACTAATATATTTATGCTTGCATGTTCATCAAGGCATTAGAGAGCTATTTTCATTTAGAGTAGTGCTTTTTTGGCCAACATGTTTTATGAAAAATGTAGCATCGTTTGTTTTATCTTCAACTTCTTCGGATTGCTTTGAGAATACATAAGGCTTTAAGCTTAAGCATGTAATGTCATGGTTGCCCCATTTCAAATTCTAGGATAACGGTAACATGAATTATTGCAGTTATACATATATTGTATCTCTCAAAATACACTCAAAATTAAGGAAAGTCTTGAGATAAATTAGATAATGCTTACTATTTTATTGTCTTTACATGTAAGTTTTATGCAGCTCCTTGCAGCATTTCAGATGTGACTATTTACATATAAAATCACATTTTTGGGCAGTGCATTTACTATTGTCTTGACATCAGTGTTGCAATTCCTATACAAATATGACAGATGTGCTATGTTACATTGTTAGCAATATATTAGTTAATAATGATCTTGAAAGGTTATAGACCATTTTCAATCAAATTCCAACACTAATGCTGGAGTTTGAAGGGAGTTAAAGTATGCTTTCTCGTATTCATTATGTCACCAGACTGTAAACAGTTCTGTACACAATTGTTTATTCCTAATGGGAAAAAAACTATGCATGTGTGAGGACTTGTGCAATGTGTTGTTTGAAAATATATTGTTTGAAACTATGCCCGTTTCCCATGATTGGTTGAAAGTGTATGTTTCAACCTTGAAGCTCTTGGTTCGAAACTGGCGTCTACCGAATTCAGAATTATATTATTTATATCTATATATTGTTTATGCTTCCAGTAAAATTGTTGTTTGAAAATAACTCTAGAATATGATACAACACATCCCACATTTATCAAGAGTCACTTTTGTAAGTGTTTTCTTGAAGGTAGAGAAACCTCGACTACTGATAACTCATGCAGTCTGTTCATTGTGGATGTACTGAAGTTATGATTGACTTTTCTTTTTGGTTTTATTAGTATTGCAAATAAGTTGGTACAATGGTCAATAATGTATCGATCTTTCTGATTTGTAGTCCCTTTAAGCCCAAGTCAATTTCCATTTTCGACTCTAGTGGAATGGAACTTTTGGTGTGGTAATGATTTTAAATTTTAATTGCTTTTGAGGATGAAAGAGTGCTAATGAGACTAATTTCAGGTTGACTGACGTTATACTCTAGATTTGAGGTGTCTGTTCCAATTCCTATTGTATGGAAATTTATACTTGCAGTGTCATATATAGGAGGAGGTACTAGGAAGATATGTAATCTGAACCAACAACTATTATGAAACTCTGATTCTAACTCGTTTTGGATAGGCATTTATTGACGATAATTACCATCAAATTTTAAAAATATACAAATAAATGTTGGTCCTTTAGGATAGAAGCCATGAAATTCCCCAGAAGGAGAGAAAAAAAAAAAACTAAGAAACCGGACAGAGCACAGAAAACACAACAAACATTTGTAGCTAGTGAGTTGACCTGTAACGATTTGTCTTCAATTTCATTTCATCTTTTCTTTTTGACGCACTATAATATAAATGATAGAGTAGTGTGCTGTAAATCTTGGTTCTAGAACTTGGGAAAATAAGTTAAAAAATGGAGAGAGAGTGCAAGACCAAGACATAGATGGTTAGAGTGTAGTACTAGTACCTAGCAAGGGAACACAATGGTTTTTTAATTTATTTTTGGACTCACAAATAATGCAGTCTTCCGTTGATCTCTACTTATGTTTTGGATTGTGCAACTTAAGTCACGCAGCGTGTGTGACTTAACTCACACAGGGGTATATTTGAAAATTCAATTGAGCGCGAGCAAAATGTGTTGGGTAAAGAGCAAGATTCTATGTTTTGAGCGATCAGAGATAAAGAATGAGCCATCAGTGAAAGTGCACATTTTTTTTTCCTTATGCCATCTTTGTTGTTCACTCTTCCGTTGTCATGTTTATGGTCAAAGAAGCTTATGTGTTGATTTCTAATTTTAAATCAATTGCATATTTTCCTTTTATAACATAACTTAACTTGGAATAATTTAGTTACTTCAAAATAGTTATCAATGTTTGCTTGAGGATTGTTAAATAATCGACTTTCAACTAAAGATAAGTTGATTTGTACAACGGCAGAGCTAGGTAGGGACTGAGGAGGGCCATGGCAAAATAGGGTTTGTTATTTGCAAAATATAGGTAATATGTTATGTGTAAAATATAGGGAATTAGTTTTGAAGGGATAAACTATAAAAAAAATTATAAAAAGGAGAACAAAGGATAAACTAAAAATCAAAGAAAATCGAATAAGGAGAATAAAAAGATAAACTATAATAATTTGTTTTTTTTTTAAATATGGGAAAATTAGTTTTAAATTTTACAAAATGACTATTATACTCATAAAATTAACGGTGATCATGAGTTTAAGAAAGAGAAATTATGGGAATTTGTTGGAGT
>Ga0315914_1005788_pt1 | contig 17831 bp, 8 predicted proteins | sample MpolenodulesMG_FD_203920 | JGI IMG/M metagenome (GOLD analysis project Ga0315914, IMG submission 203920) | Medicago polymorpha root nodule microbial communities from Los Angeles, California, United States - elongated nodules | ecosystem: Host-associated > Plants > Roots > Nodule | place: USA...
GGAGTTGTCCTTGAGCATTGAGAAGTCTCTTACTGTGTGTTTGAGCAACTTGTAATTTGGTATTACATTTTAGTGAAACTCTCCTTGGAAGTGCAAGGGGGACATGACTACTTCCGGTTTGTGGAAGAAACCTGTATAATTGTTTGTATTCTTTCTTTCTCTACTCTCTTACTATCTATCCGCTGCATTAAGACTCTGAACTCAAGTCAGACTCTGAACTCTATTAGACTCTGATCCTGGGAACAATTTTTATTACGTAAGAAGGAGAAGTTTTTGAAAACACAATTCACCCCCCCTTCTTGTGTTTTTATCACCTTCAAAGACGACAGAAAAGACAGAAGTCGATCATGGAGTAGTCGTCAACAGAGCCTGTAGGTGGTGAAAAGATGATGGGTTTACCTTCAAAGATGATGGGTTTAAACAGGTCAGGCCGTAGGCCCCTGTAGGCCGACCTAGCCTATTCCCAACCCTAATTGAGAGACAATTATTTTCTTACAAAACTCAACTTGTTCATAAAGCAACATATGAATTTGGTGAGCATTTATTATGGAAAAACTTTGCACAACATATCCTAGGATTTCTAGTTTGATCCTGCTTGTAATTATCAAAGCTAGACTCTTCGTTTACCAAAAACACCGGTAAACAAACTCCCCATGGCAAACACAAGTACATTTTATATTAACAAAATACCTAACTTTAAAAATTGGTGTTGAAATTGGTTCCAAAAGCAAGTTAAACTGTTCTAATTTGCGGCACCAATTTTTAGTTAAAATTTGTGTTCAAATTCCGTTGGTTAATCCTATTATCTTGCTCTCCTTTGTTTCTTCTCCCCCAATCCTTGTTTTCTGAATCTTTTTCTTTGTAATCTTAATTCTCTAATGCTCCTCTCTATTTATAGAAGCTATTTAGATTTTAGTTGTTCTGAAACTCTACCCCTTATCTTTTAACAAATTCAGATCTTATTTATTTTTATTTTATCACATAAACTTTAGACATCTGCACCGCCAGGTTTGTTACTATACCCTTTATAACTACACAACTTTTTTGTTCACACCTGCCTCTATCCAAATCACGAAAACATTGTAAGGTCTGCTACTTACACCCTTCTTTCTGTCAAGTGTTACCAATGCACCACTATTTGCACCCCACTTCCCTATTCTCACAAAAAAGGCTATTTTCTTCTTAAAAATTATTTTCTCCCATTCTGTTTTTAATTAAACTAGTACCATTAATTAAAACTCTAATTTATCTATACTACCCTTATTAATTCAATGTATATATTCCAATTAACTAAATAGTCTCACCCAAACATGCGAAAAATTAATTCAATTCAAATAAAAATAATAAAAAAATAATAACGTCAATCAATAATAATAATAATAATAATAATAACAACAACAATAAGGGTTAATTAAGTTTTTAGTCCCTATAAATATTCACAGTTTTGTTTTTAGTCCCTACAAAATAAAATCACACTTTTTAGTCCCTATAAAATTTTCCATCAGTATTTTTAGTCCCTATAAATATTTCTATCAGCACTTTTAGTCCCTGTAAAAAATTTCCATCAATAGTTTTGGTCCCTAAAATGTTTAAGGAAAATGTCAAAGGGACTAAAAAATGTGATTTTATTTTATAGGGACTAAAAACAAAACTGTGAATATTTACAGAGACTAAAAACTTAATTAACCCTAAAAATAATATTATCTAATAACAATACTAATAAACTAATGTTAAAAATTCAAGGTGTTACATGTTTAATGTTATTTTTGGTCGGTTTAGGCATTGTAACTTGTTTCATACAAGCATCATCAAATTCAAATTCAAGTATTCAACCATTCATTGAAAATATAAGCTTCAGTTAGTGCAGATCTTGTTTCAAAGCTACAACCTTTCCTCACTTAATTAAACATAACTCACACATTTTAAGTCCAAAAAAGATGTCTATTTGAATAACATATTCATGTGCCTTTAATGTTCACAAGTAAAACGTGCAGAGTTACATAGAAAGGAAAGTAGAATATAAAGAGTTAGGATCCTTTCTGTAAATGGAGAGGATCCTTACTCGAATATAAAACAGGAATTTTGAAAGTTTTTATGTGAGTTTTGAATAGTTGAAGGGTTCTCTTTTTTGTGTTTTTCATTTATTCTCTATGTAATTTCGTTTTTGAAAGGTTTGATGATAATTGTTGAAACTTGTTCATTGGGTGGTAACCATGGAAGACAAAAGTGATTGTCAATCTAAGATATTAAACTAACATGTTATGAATTTTGTATTTCTTGTTTAGTGTTAATTTATATGCAGTCACTTATCTTTTTATTTTTAATTATAATTTTAATTTTGAAGACTGATTATGCTTCATCTATTTCTCATTACAATATTTTTTTTTAGTTGTGGCAATTGGCAAGGCCGGCGCAAGGCATAGGCAATGGGTGCGGTGGCCTAGGACCCATGTATGTAGGGGGTCTAATTTTTTTTATTATGGGGTGTATATAGAAATACTTGTTTTATAGGGGTACATATAGCACAGACCAAAAAGAGGACCTGATTATTTATCAGACTTCAGACCAGTAGCCTTTCACCCTTTTTATTTTATAACTCAGAAATATTTCATTTTCACACCCCTCAAAATTGGTCAAAATGCTAAACTTATAATTATAACGTAAAACGAAGAATCAACACCTAAAACACAAAATATCTACTCCTTTTCAGAGACTAAATTGGTTTTTATTTTGAGGATGTTTTTTAATGTTTCAAATTGAAGTTAACCTGAATTTGTATTTACATTTCATAATATAATATAACCTTCATCATGAAAATTTCATGCTTGCAACACAAAATTTGGTCTTGTGTGATTTTTTATAAGTAGCATATCATATTCTATTGACAAATGATAAAAGGTTTTTATGTTACTGGGTTTGAAGGAAATGTATTTTATACTATAATAGATTTATGGTGATAAATGATTATGAAGCTCTTTGAGAAATTTTAGAGGTGGTAAATCAATTGTATTATCAAATTTGATAGTAAAAATTATATAAAGCTTGGTACATCTACCTATCGTTTTACTTAATTTTGCTTGGTTTGGTTCGACCCCTCAAATTGTTTTTGTTTTGTTACTCTTTTTTATTAATAATAATCTATAGAACAAAGTGTATTTGACACAATGTTTTGGGGTGTTAGCATAGCTGTGTTTCAAAACATTATATCATGGTATTATGGTGACTTGGAGGAACACCATAGCTAATATGTCAACCTCTATGATTAATGTATATCTCATCTATCATTTATCAAAAGAGAAAAAGTTAAGATATAATTATATAACGGGAACATTTTCTCAAACATGGCCTATGTAAGTAAAAAAAAGGTACACAATATAGTCTCGAGAATCAGGTAAATCCAATACAACAGTAATAAAACATAAAAAAAGGTACACACTATGAACAAAATAAAAAGATACACTACGAACCATCTAAAATTGTGATCAATATGGTACAAGCAATAAGAAGTACAAAATATAAATATATATGATTTGTATTTGTCAAAAAAATATGTTTATTCACCACACGTAATTAGATGTTTAAAATAGAAACTTAATAATACACCACCAATATTATTAATCTCTCCGGATTAACTTTGAACTCAATTGAGTTTCAAGCTTTGGAAAGACAAATTCTAGAAACAAGTTGAAATTTCAGAATATAGTTTCATTTGAAGGAATATTTGACAATGCCAGGAATATGGATGTTCATGAAATAGTCCTCCCAGTCAATCATTTTTGGGTCAAAGTAAAATAAATCCATCTCTACTCCACTTTGTCTTGCAGCTATTTGCAACTTCTCAGCATTCATATTATCAAATCTGTGCACAAAACAAGCTCATCTCATTAAACCAATGATAAACACTTCATCTATATAACATCTTTTGCTAATTAAATAGTCACCAAAATTTGAAAAGAATAATAATGTAAAATTCATAACTAATTTTCTTGTCACTAAATTTTGTCTTGTATAACTTACACGCCATTGAAGAACACATAGGGCCTGTAAAGTTCAACCAACCGCATCACAGTATGGACCTTCCTGCTGATATCAAAACATGTACTTTGAAAATAGCGGCAAAAAGCTGCATTCACTAGCTCTAGACCCTGTTAAAACACAAATTAATTAGTAAGCACATTTTTGTTTATGATGGTCAATAATAAGAGATTAATCATGCGGTAGAAACTTTGTACTAATATCATAATAACAAAAATAAAAAGAGTGTAATTTTCTTTACCTAAAAAACAAGTTTAATTTTCTTTCATAGGTACAATTCATATGGTAAAAAGCGACAACTAAATTTAATATGTTAAGATTCAGGTAAAAACCCTACAACTTTTATGTATTTACATTATAAGTCGGTTTTGTGGGTATACTCTTGGAAAAAAAATTCAATATTTTTTAAATGCTTTTGTTTAATAGATAACGAGTACAACCGAGACCCAAACCTTAGAGTTTAATTTTGATACATTGTCTACAGAACAAGTTTTCATTTGTCAACAAATCACCAATAATTATGTGTTAACTTTTGGACATAGTTATAATAAAAGTCAAGTGTTACATGAATGGAAAAATAGAAGTAATTGTGGATTAGAAATTGAATAACCTTTAATGGAAGCAAGTAACGAATGTACATGTATCTTTGGAAGCTATTCATGTTTTCCAATACTGTAACTTTGCCAACTCTGATGGCTTTTCCTTCCTTGTCATAACATGGTTTTGCCGTAAAATATCTGAAGCTGTAGTCTCTGAGACTCTCATATCTAACTGGATTCCCAACAGATGAACCCACGTGATATATGCTATCATCACAAGGTTGAGTTGCATGACTCACCATGGCCACTAGCATTGCATTCACCACCATATCAGCAGGGATCTGCTTCAAATTAACACAAGCATAATTAATCAATTTTGACTAGGCCTAATTATACATTTAGTTATGTTATTATTTTCTAATACACAACTTTGGTCCCCATTTCAAAAAAGTGTGACGTTTTGCCAATGACGTGCAAGTAAAATATTTATGTAACAAATGATTATGACATATAGGTAGGTGGATGGATATATTATAGGTATTTGTCAGCTGATCTAAATTAAACTAACCAAAAATCATATTAATATTTTTTTAGTTATTTAAAAAATTAACATGGTTTTTGTTAGTTTAATGTAGGAGAAGATAATGTGGACAAGTAACACATCTGTCTACGGATAGATATTTGGCTTATTTAACCTATTATCAAAACTTTACCAAATCACGTGGAAAGATAAAATTCACAATTTTACCTAAATCATGTGGAAAATATGTCACACTTAAGATAATTACTAATGTGAATATTATAGAAAGTGATCAAAATTGTGGACGAGTCAAAAATATGTAGATCAAAAGTGTAATAATATCAACTAATAATATATATTATTTTATTTTCTTTTAAAGAAGATAAACTAAAATCCTTCTCACCACATCAAAAACTGCATCTAAGTCTGCAAGGAAGCATGTTAGTTTTCCTTTACCATAAGCAACAATTAAACTGTCTATGGTTCTGCAAAAAGGAAGAGATATGAAAAAAATCTAGTTATTATCTGCTAATAATTATAAAAAATTAAAGGAACACATAATAAAGGTGAATAATGAACATAATTAACTACATAAAAAAAATTGGTGATTAATTTACCTTACTCCTTCGACCCAACCAGGGAAAGGTTCTTTGTAAGTGCTGGTAATGATTGTAGGTCTCACAATAACTATGGACAATTTTTCCTTCATAGTTCCTACTAGCATTTCTCCCATTGCCTTTGTAAAGACATATGTGTTTGGCCAACCATATAATTTTGCTCTGAAAATTTATTAAAATGAAAGCAAACAGATCAAGTTTTGTTGTTTGTTTATTGGTTAGAACTATTTTTTATTGAATTAAAAATAACTAATTTTAAAAATGATTACTTTCATATAGTTATAGGCAATCATGGAAAACCTACAAAGCACGCGCACATACACATCGGGCAGACAACACAAATAGTAACGAGTCGACAATCAATATTAATTTAAGAAAATGACGTAATTGAATGTAGTCACATGTGTCATATTGGTGTCTGACATTGACGCGTGTCAAACATTAAACACACTTTCAATCAAAAGTGTCAGTGCTACATAGTGGAAAACTATAGAAGTAAATGCTAATTACCTTTCCATCCCCAAGTCCTTCATGGCAATTCTAGTATCCTTTTCAGTAGCTCCCTCTTGTTGAAGCATGTTCAATTTCTCCTCAACTACTCTCTTTTCCTCATCAATGTCTAGTCCTTGAACTCCATTTAGTGAAGCACCAAGTTGGTATGGATCCTCTACTATTAGTCCTCCTCTCTCTCCACATACGTATGCTGCATTCAGTCAATCAAATACATTATATTAATTAATTTCAATAAGCATGGTGTACCTACCTTGATCGATACTAAATGCCACATATTAAGTTCACCAACTAAACTTGTGGTATTCTCTAAAAAAAGGATAAAAAAGTAATCTTGTCTATTGATATGTTTTTAAGGTATGTGTTACAGTATTATGTTGAGCTTGGTTCTAGGTTAACCTTACGTGCTAGTAGGCCTACCATGTTTTATTTCATTGGGTCTAATATCACATTCACAATGTAGATATTTATGTTGAGCTTTGAATTGCGAAAAATAGTGTCAGAAGTGGACCTAATATCTATCTTAAGATACAACCACTTTTTTTGCACACTTGTAGATATTTTCTACACTTTAGGACAATGAAAAATTCATCTAAGTAAAAAAATTCTAAAATTGTTGGATATAAATATGGGTTAGCTAATAGTGCCCTTATGATAGTTGTTAAGGAAATAAAAAATAATAGATTTGAATAAGATTCAATAATATTTAAACTTTTAAGTCAAATTCATCATCCTTTACCATTTTTCAATGAAATATTTCTATTTATATCTTTTTAATCAATATCATAAGAGTACTCTTTTAAATTTCATATATAAATATAGGCAAATATCAGATGAATGTTGTTTACCATGTTCACAAAAAGAGGAAGGAAAAAAAAACCTAACCCTAACAAAACATAGAATCCGAGAGATTCTAGTGAAAAAGATGCATATTAGAATTTAGGTTCTATATATTTATTCCATCAAAAACTATCTTCCGATAAATGAGAGCTTTTCAAACAATTTTGGGATTCAATTATCAACCTATCATTTTCCTTAAAAAAAAAGAGTAATGTAAATCATTTATTTGTACAACGTATTAAAATACAAACCTGTTGATACGTGGACAAGCACCCTGAGGTTAATACAATTTTTGGCAAAGTTTAAGACATGTTTGACTCCAAATGTATTTAAACCCAATGCAACATCATATCTGCATGCAATAATATAAGAGTTTAGAAATTTATTAACATTAGTTAGATATAAATAAATACTGATAAAGATATTAAATTACATGTATCCATTACGTCTTGTAAAAGGATGGTTTGTTTAATAGTAAAATGATCATTTTTTTTTGAGTGAGATCATTTATTTCTTTTGAATGGAAGAATTTTATAAGAATGAGTAAAAAATTACTCTTTTCGTCCTAAAATATAAGAAAAAACTGGTAAAATAAATTAATCTATTTAGTTCAAAATTTATATCAACTTATATTAACTAAATTTTACTTACATTTTAGAATTGATGGAGTAGAATATAAGAGAAGTTCTTTGACGCGATATAAAGTTTCCAAAATAAATAAATAAAGCATTTATAATTGTCAGACTTGGACCTCTTTGTAATAAAAATAAAACATTTATAATTGTTGAAACACAACACACACTCCAAGGCTCTATATATGATCCCAAATAACTATACCTTTCATCGAAGTTAGTTGTTGCAGCTAAATTCACGATGACATCGGTTCGATTGTATAACTCTTCAAGTAGATTGGTGTCCTTCAAATTGAAAATTTCTTGGGCAATGTCCCCAGGCACCATAGTCACTTTTTCTGAGATAAAACTATTGAACTTTGCTCCATGATTTTCCTTCAGCAATTTGAATAAGTCCTTTCGCAAAATCTACATATATGAAAATATAACTTATTCTTAGTACATAGAAATTTGCATAAAAAATTAAAAAGCAGACGAAAAAAATTATGGGTGATACTAACTTATGCCCTAAAGACAAATGTTATGCAATTCAAAAGTAAAAACATTATCTATAATTTTGTATATTTAATTAATCAAAAATAAAAAAAAAATTCAAATACATTAATTAAACAAATTATTTTCATTTTTGACCCATTAATTTATACTTTAAAGCATAAATTAGCATTTCTCAAATATTATTAGTCAAGCCTCCCCACGTGAGGTGGGTGTGAAAATTAATGGTATTAACAATTATTCTCAAATGTCACCATCACATATATATTTAGGATAACCTTTTCTTATTGAGGATAAAAAGTCACCATCTTATATTTAAGATAACTTAAATACTCCTCATTAATTTTGTCATAAACCAAAGAACTCATTAATTGAATGAAAATTATAATTAGTGGAACCCCTCACCAATTATGATTTTCTCAAAAAGTCACTATTAGACAAAAATACTCATAATTAATTTCATGAATTAGATTAGACAAGTGCAAAATTGCTAAAATCTTTGAATAGACAATTTTTCTAAGAGTTGCCAAAAAAAGTTAGGTCATTAGAGGCGTAGACCCAACAGTTTAAACTGCTATTTTTTGGGAAGATGGACTGGGTTTCAGAAAATAGTAACAATTTTTTATAGGTCTCAAAATTCAACCGTCTATATGCATGCAGCTCATCTATTTTTTCTCTCTAAAGCATAACTACTGAGTCTACATAAACAGTTCCAAAGAAATTGAATGTAGTCATTACTCCTACAATAAATAAAATGCTGCAATAAATAAAGGGAAATGTTAACTTGTGCCCTTGGGGCATAAGTTAAAAAGGTAAATATAAAAGGTTTTTCTTAAAATGGGTGCATTCAATGTCTTAAAAGTTGCAAAAGTTATACTTTTAATATATAATTTATTTTTAATTTCTATTTTAAGCTCTTTAACTTATGCCCTACAGACACAAGTTAATATCACCCAAAAAAACCTTATACTGTTAGTACTATGAGAATTTTATTTCATTTTTTTAGATGTAAATTATTGGCCTAAATTATTTTAGTTAAATATGTTAATTTGGTGTCTTTCACCTCTAAGGCTTTTCTTCTTTCTTTTTTTTTTTTATGCCTAACTTTACATCATAAAAGTTGAATTATTGAGCTATATCAAGTTAACGTTAAGATTCCATATTTAAATCTTCTAGTTAAAGTTCCCTATTAGTACACAAAAGACAGATTTTTGGTTATGTTTGTCATTTCCTCTACGGACAAAAAAAAAATCCTTATTAGTAACGTTGATATATATTTTGAGAAACGATAGCAATTATTAGATTTTTATGTAATTTTATGCATCCAAAAGGAATGTTAGGGTTTTTTCTTGGATCATGAGAGGAGTTCGAAAATGATGACCTATATCGAGAGTAACTCCACAAGTGTGGACACCATCTTTACCCAAAACTATTTACATGCCACTTCTCACTTATAGTACTCAACATAATTTTTTCCATCCAATGTAGATACTTACCCGATTTAATATACCAACATAATCGTCGTCTTCGTAAATTTAACTCAGTTGGTATGGACAATGCATAATATATGCAAGGTCCAGGGCTTGTGGTTTCAAACCCCGGCCACCACAAAAAAAAAAAAAACCAACATAATCATCATTAACTACTTAATAAATTGAGAGTTTTGGATTCAAACGTTACAATGTCTCATAAAAAAAAGAAAAGGAGAAAAAGAGAGGGCATAACATACTAGATGAACCACCACACCTAATACACAATTTTATTTTGAAAGATAATACACAATTTTTTTTTTGTGTGGTGACCTTATACACAAATTTAATAAACTTTATAACCTTTTAATGTCTATACATACCTCATTGTGCATTCTTCTAGTGGCAGATTCATTATCCGTAGCTCTTAAAAGAAGATAAAGTTTCTTCACATTTGGTTGAACTCTTAGTATCTTCTCCACAAAAACTACAATAGTAAGTAAACACATTAATTTAAATTAAATACATTTAACCTTTTACTTATTTGTATGTGTATATGCACACAAGTAAGTAAGCATAGAAAGAGAGTTACTTTTTGCAAGGAAGCCAGCGGCACCGAGTACTAAAACATTCTTATCCTCAAGGAAGTGAGCAATGCTTCCAAATTGATCCATTGGTGGAAAAGTTAAAGTATAGATGATGACAAAGATATATTTACTTATTTTTCAATTTTCAAGAAACTTTGATTTGGTTGTAAAATATTGTCCCAAGTGACCAAATATATATAGAGAGAAATGACAAAGGCATTTATTTTGCATAGTGTGTATGATGCATGAATGTGGTGGTCCCTACCTAATTAACAAGTGTGTAATGGTATCATATGCAAGTGTGTGAAAGATAAAAACTTCTACCTGCATTCTCCCAACTGTTCGTTGAGCTAACCTAACCACACTGTGCAAATATTAATGCCAACATGTCGTGCTTCTGCAACACTTTGTTGACTTCATCAGCCTGAATACTTTTAGAGGGATATGAACTGTATTTCAAGAGTCGAAGGAACCACGAAAGAATCATATTGGACTATACACTATTACCGAAAATGTGTCCTTCCTGTCTTTAACACCGAGTTGAATGGACTTGAATATTGACTTCCCAATGTTACAGATCTTGGCCATAGTATGTTGTAGGTATAAATCTCGACTGTTTGATTTTAAAGCGATGATCTTATTTTCTTGTCAAGTAACCCAGTGGTTTGGAACCTGGGAGTGTGCTCCTCCTCAAGGTCTCAGATTCGATTCTCTCTGATGCTAATTTGGATGGACTAATTTAACTTTAATAAAAAAAAAACTTAGTGGCTAAACTTGTATGATATAAGTTTGGAGAAGCGAGAAATTTAGGGTTTGAAGAAGTTCGACCACTGCATACTAGTGTGGAGTTATCAAGCAAGTTGTACTTAGAGAACAAAAATCAACATTCGGGATAGTTTAAATATAATTTAATGACATTGTAATTTAAGTGTCTAATTTTAAATCATCATTCAGGATTAATAACACATGTAACTTAGTAATATTTGTATTTGATTGAATTTGGCTCAATTAATTTTGTATTTGATTGAATGGCTCAAGTGATATTAGTTACCTAACTATTTGACGAGGATGGGTGTCATTTGAACAATCAATTTGGTTGACAATTTATATGACAACCATAATTTACAAAGAAAAAGTAGGTATTTGCACGAAAACCAAAACAATGGAGAGATAAAGTAAAAAATAATGTGAGTATGAGAGAGAAAGTTGTCACAAAAGTTGTCACTAAATGAATGTTCAAATATCATTTCTCTTTGAGAGGAGTGTTATTTGAATAACCAATTTGGTTGACAACTTATATGACAACCATAATTTACAAAGAAAAAGTAGGTATTTGCACGAAAACCAAAGCAATGGAGAGATAAAGTAAAAAATAATGTGAGTATGAGAGAGAAAGTTGTCACAAAAGTTGTCACTAAATGAATGTTCAAATATCATTTCTCTTTGAGAGGAGTGTTATTTGAATAACCAATTTGGTTGACAACTTATATGACAACCATAATTTACAAAGAAAAAGTAGGTATTTGCACGGAAACCAAAGCAATGGAGAGATAAAGTAAAAAATAATGTAAGTATAACAGAGAAAATTGTCATAAAAGTTATCACTAAATAGTTGTTCAAATATCATTTCTCTTTGACGAGCCTGAATTTCCTATTGTAAAAACAATATATAGTAAAATGTGGTTTTCTATATTGATAAAAAATAAGACCATTCAGATTATGCACTAAGAAAATCAATTGTAAATGCTGTCAGTTGTGGATTTATATCATATGGCTAAAACAAGTAATTTTAAGACGTGTAATAACGAGTGACGTTGACGCACACTTTTATTGCATATAATCCAAATCTCTATTGAGAGACATGTTATACTAAACATTCACTCTCTTAATTTTTGTAGATTTGTTTTTTGGCAAATTTATTTTTACATGTCTTTTTTTTTAAGGGTCATATTTACAGGTCTTATTCAGTAATAAAATCCGTTGTTTGTTGGATATTTTTAAAGCTGCTAGTTAAAAAATATACTAGGTGCTCATAACTTTAAAAGTAAGAAAGAATTATAGGTACATATAGAGTTCAGTTTAGAGACATTCATTTGAAGGTGCTCCATGGTCTATTAATGTTGTAAGAAACTTATAAAACACTTCATGATCTTCAAAATATCTAAAGACAAAGAGTATAGGATTTAACTTTCTAACTGGGCACATGTTTGGTATAAAGAAAACAAGGACACGTTGTATCAAAGAAAAAAGCAAGGACACGTGGCAATGGATTAATGTAAACATAGGTCATAGGTGGCAATATGGCACATTAAGGAAATGAATGTATTTTAGTACTCATCACCGACCAATTAACATGCAACAAACGCCCATATAAGTTAAATTATAAAACCTTCTTAAATATGACGTGTGGTTAGGGTGAACCAACAAATGGGCATATGACAATAATTCACTATTTTTTTCTCCAAGTGTACACACTTACGTACTTTGATTCAGGGAAAATGCTGGCAAATTAAATAGGTCCTGCTGATCGACCAAGAAGAGGACAACAAGAAAAATAGAGTTCATAGAGAGTTCATATCCACTGCATTTCCCATAAGAAATGACAAAGTCTATTACTATAATTTTTGTGCATAAATATTCAATTAATATCACATATTATAGAAATGTGTGCATTTATATCATATTTACTACTCCCTCAAGTCTCAAATATAAGAAAAGATTCTTTTTTTAGGTTCATTGAATAATTAATGTATCTGCTTTACAATGTAGACCAGATACATTAACTATTCAATGAACCTAAAAAATAAATCTTTTCTTATATTTGAGACCGAGTATAAAATTATAGTAATAAATATTGTCATTTATTGTAGAAAATAGAGAGGATCTCAACTAAAAAAATGTCATTTTTCCGACTAAACCCTAATTTTCAAGCAAAATGCTATAATTAATATATCCTCGACCTCGCGCAAAACTTGGAACATTTTCCCATGTAGACCCTTATTTGTTTGGAGGGGACGGTTACAATATAATGGTCATACGCTTCAATGTGTCTATCATGGTCCCATGATTGACAACCATCGATCAAGAGGTACTTGACATGCTTTAATACTTGAAATTTATTTATCCTCTTCATGCTATTACGGTGTATACAAACAATCTATAATAGATATGTAATAGTTTGTAATTCATGTGTGATTCAAATTGTAACATTTTTTTGAGAGAAAGAAATGTATATAGTCGTCTTATTTAAATCATGAACGACTTCATTTCGTGGATTAATATAGTTGTCTTATTTAAATCATGAACGACTTTATTTGTTTGTCTACGTACAAATTTAACATTAGAGTTTTCATATAATTGACTATACAGATCACTTCTAGAATATTGAATAATAGCTCCAAACTTTGTAGCATCATGTTTTCTAGACACAAAACTATCTACCACCATCTTTAAGTCAAGTTCAAAATTGATGGGTCCTAAATTTAACACATGAAATGACAAGTAGGCTTAAACACTTATGTTTTCGCCACAACAAAAGCACATTACTCGTCCCAAATACAAACTCCTACACCAACCTTATTATCATGATTAGGAAAAGATGTGTCAATTTTGCATTTCATTCTTCCTACATACGGTTTGGTCCATATTTGATGTGTAATGTTTGGTTACCTTGACGGACATGAGTGTTACAGACCTGACATGTTGCTTCCCATTCAAACAATATAGATGATGCTCGCTCTAACACGAAACATTGTTCATCAACCGTGTCATTTACATTTTGTTATTTCTTTGTTTTCATATACACCATAGTATACATGCAAAAAGCATCGATTCACTGGTTGATATTGTCTGCAAATGAGAGAAAATGCTCATAATATCTAGCCCTTGATTTCTCGTTGAGTTTGCAACACTCTAAACCCCAGAAGCAATAATCTTGCAATAAATTCAATAATTCAAGAGATTTAGATGCTACATCTACATTTTTCCAAAATATGCATAACTTGGTTTCTTTAAAAATTTGCAACGGAAGACATTCAACATACATAATATCTCATCACCAAGTAAAAATCTTCAAATCGAAAGTAATAAATATCAGAATGCCATCTACATCGTCATGGTACAATTATCCTTATAATACAATTAACATAACTCATTAAAAGGTATCAAAAGATAAGGTCATAAGACCGACACTCCTACATCAGAGTCTAACTAGACTATAAACGAAAAACAGATAAACAAGGAAGCATCCATGCTAGTCCTCAAGCATCAAAGAAAAGCAATCACCTCAATCCTGCAAGCCACCTACACGATTCAAAGAAATGACGCGATTGTAAACCGAGTTAGATACAATTCTACATAATAAATATAATCAAATAAAACATTAACGTTTCCAAATAAATATACGTGTACATATTCAATATTCTCAAACTATTAGCTCCACATAAGTATTATCACATCGTCCATATAGTATATCAATCAACATATACAAGACCACAAATTCGCGTCATCCCAACATTCATCAAATTTCATCAATGCACACATTCACAAGTCACATATTCAATTATGGCACATTTCACCAAATTAGAGTGCATGGAATGTTCTTAGACACTTCTACATGCATGTGGTACCAATTGGATTTCGAAGATAATTTTACCGTATTGACTCCACTACGTAATCCCCTCCAACTACGTACTAACATAACTCCCTCCGGTTATGTTCCCACCAAAGACTCGACATGACTATGAATGCATGAACATACAAACAAAGATTCGACAATGCAAAATTCATAACACTATATTATATAACCCCTCCATTATAAATATCTTCACTCAAAACCCACCATTGCATTATAAAGTATTTACATCCATACAATTCAACAAGTCATATACAACAAAGAGTCATCAACATATTCAACTTCAACATTTATCACCATAAGCAAAACACAATCGTCTCACAAACCACAATTTTACATAAAAGACGACAAAAAACTACATCATGATAATCAACATATCAAACACCCAACAATCATCCACTAATGCAAAACTGACATAAGAATTCTTTATATTATACCTATTTTATAAAAAAGAGGTGTGAAATAGAGTTAAGGTGGCAATTTTGTAAATATATCAAAATTTTCAATTTTAGTGGTAACCTTCAAAACCTGATTTTAAGAATAAATAGGTGTTAAATATGAAAAAAATAGAAGGTGGCAAACTTGTAAATATTATTTTATACCTTATTTTAAGAAAAAAGTTGTGAAATATATATATTTTTTCTAAGAAATTAAATTAGTTTATTAAAATTGACACATGAGAGAATCGAAACGGAGCCCATTAAAGAAGTACACTCTAATATCTCAAGTCAACACCATCATATCAACCTTTTTTTTGTAACATCCAATCTTAAGCCAACTAAAACTCTAGCACTTCCATTATTTTTCCACTCCAATTATAATAATAATTATACTTTTTCACTCTCACCATATAACAAATTATTATTATTTTTTTGAAACAATATAACAAATTATTATTATTATAATCATCTCTTTTATAATTGAAATTGTCAACCATATTCTCAGGTTTTCAATTAAAAAAAAATCATTCTCAAATCTCATCAAGAAGCTTCAATCGATCTCCAGTGACTTCAATTAATCTCCAATCGTACCCAAAACCAATTCTCCAATCCCTCGTATAACCCTTCAATCGATTTCTAGTTTTTCCTCTATTGTTCCTCTCTCCCATGCCATCAAACCCTTAAATTGAACTCTCTCATCCTCAATCAAAGCCTTCAATCGAATCTCCAGTTACTCATCAAACCCTTTAACCCTTCAATCTAACTCTACTGCTCCTCAATCAAACTCTCGCGATTTCCATATTTTGCAATCACTGTCTAGTTTCGCAGTGAACTCTCTCGTCCTACGGTATTAAGTTCTTCAATCGATGTCCAATTTACTTTGTCTTAGTTTTGCAATCGTTGTGTTTTTTACTTTTTATGTTTTCCCTTGGTCATGGTCATTGTATTGTGCACTTATGAAGCCCTGTTAAGAGTGGTATCTTTGTGAAAAAGTTACCAATTTTTGGTTTATTGACAGAAAAAAATAATAGTTTTATGTGAGTGATTTAGGTAACCATATTGATGTGAGGGTTTTGGTGTTTCATATGGTATTGGCAATTTTTGTAATCTTAGCTGAAAATTGCTCATGTTGCTTGTGTTCTATTCTGACCCGAGTTCATTGATAGTTATTAAAGTGAAAACATTTGCGATCTAATACTTTGTTAGATAGATAATATGCAAGGGTTGTAAAGTTCATGTTTAGAAGAAATATTTTATGCATACAGATTTTACAGATTATAAGTGATTATTATTCTAAGGTAGTGATATAATGGTCTGTTTTAACAGTTGGAGTGTTATTTAACAAGAAAACAAATTTAGATATTGCAAAGCCTCACTAGGTTCTTTATTTGATAATTTAAGTTAATTGTACCTAAAATTTGCACAGATATGAAAACAAATCTAGATATTTCATATATTACCAAACAATAATTGAATACTAGTTGATTGCTTAGTAGAATTTGTGAATTGGTAGTTCAATTGTATGTGAGTAAATGATTTACTTGAGATAATGGCTGACATGGTTATCATTATAAACTTGTGGTGTGTATGGTTTAGAATGATAAATATTAGGTAGGAGATGGAGTTGGGATCCGGTGGATTGTTTGATTAGGGGGTGAGCGGTTTGTCGGGGTTTATTCTCAGTTGTTCTCTGCTCAGTTTCTGTTGCTGTTTGGCCCAGGTTGCTGCAGTCGGCATTTTGTTGAGTTATACAATGTAAAATTTAATTAATATAGTTTTATGCTTTAGTCAAAAAAGTTTAATGATACATGCTGAATTAATGATGTTGCTACTATAATGAGGTTTATTCATATTCATGAATCTGTGAAATATTATGAGTATTGATAAAGTAAATTAGAATAACTTGTGTAGACATGTTGGTACATGGCTCTTAGAATCACATGATTTGGTTTGTATTATGGTTTATGTAATTGTGAATGCTTTTAAGTGGTTTCTTGGATATGGTGCAGGTGAAAATCATGGCTCGTAGAATTCGTATTCATAAAGACCATTGTAGATTTCATTTTCATAGAGACCAAAAGAAGAGGTAAGCTAGAGACTCATCCTCCTAGATGAAAACCATGGCTTCTTCTTCTGAATTGATTTTCCTGATTTGTCAGCTAAATCATGTTTAGTTTAATTTGAATTGACATTGGATTTAGCTTTAAAGATTAAATTGATTTCATTTTCTTGTTTGATTTTTAAGGTCTTGATTGCAGTAGGTAGTCCTTCGAAGGGAAAGGCACATGTTTGTCGTTTGATTTATGTTCCATGTGTAACCTCTTCTGATCGCGAGTATGAATTTGATACAATTCCAAATTATAAACAAATTTTTTATGATGTGTGGAGATTATTGTTGAGGCAAAATCCCTAATTAATTTTAAAGATAATAAACCAATATGATTAAAGAATTAATGGACTTTGATTAATTCCTTGGTATTTAACTTGTGCTCTTGAGTAGTTTACTAAGACAGGAAC
>Ga0315914_1005789_pt1 | contig 17827 bp, 8 predicted proteins | sample MpolenodulesMG_FD_203920 | JGI IMG/M metagenome (GOLD analysis project Ga0315914, IMG submission 203920) | Medicago polymorpha root nodule microbial communities from Los Angeles, California, United States - elongated nodules | ecosystem: Host-associated > Plants > Roots > Nodule | place: USA...
AGATTAAAATCTTTTTTAAAAGCGTGTGGTTGATAAACTTAGAAATATTATAATCACTGTTGGAATTAGCTTGATTATGATGATAGGATTAAAACAATGTAGAGATATAAGACTTAAAATATGAATAAGGAATTCACTTATGAATCTTATTCGAGAATTCAACAATCAATACACAAATCAAATTACAAAACTAAACTATCTCAAACAATTTATTACAGATCACACGAACTATGAACTTAAACAAAGTGATATATGAATGAATCAAGTTGAAGCTAATTTCCAAGTTTGATTGTTAACAAGTAAAGGGGTCGTTTGATGGCTAGGATATGGAGACATGATATGATACAATTATTATATCCTGCTTAAATCTCATTTTTGATGCACCAAAAAGATAGAATAAAATAAACCATTTTTCTATCCTATCCTGATTTGTCTTTGCTATTTTTATCCTGAGTATAGGCTGGGTTAGAAACTATCCTGACATGATTATAAATTCATTCCTTATTTATTACCATGATATTATGTCATTTTTAAAATGTTGTCATTCCTTACTTATTTATAATTAATTACATGTCATTTTTAAAATATTTAATTAAGTACGAGAGTAATTTTCTCATTTAATTATAATAAAATGATAATATCCTATTTGTTATCATGTGCGCATCAAACACATGATAGGATTATTGCTTATCATGTTCATATCATATCTTGTCTCTATCTAACTATATATCATATCATGTCTCTATCCTATCCTGACCGTCAAACGAGCCATAGGTGTTTGAAGATCTCAACTAAGGAAATTGAGACGAGGTTAATATGAAATTAAAACTTCACAATCAAATTGCTAATGCTTCAAATGACGAATTTCATATATCATAATTCATGCTGAAAATAAAAAGATTAAGTTGAGAAGAACATTGAGATTTATATAGGTTCTCCTTTTTCTTCCTCTCTACAGGTGTGTCCTCTCTTCGTGATAGAAAATGTCTATATCATTATCTTCCACTATGATGAAAATGTTTACAAATGTATGATTACCAAGATCCAATCCTCAAGACCTCTTGAAATTGGCCAGTCATAAAGTCTTCAAATCTCAAGCTTACATGCAATCCCTTAAACTTCTACTCTGAGAATTCGAATTTTCTATGCCTCCACTTCGATCCCCTTGAACTTTGAATTGATGAGAAAAAACCCCCACAATTCCCATTGGAGGTGGAAAGAGCTTTCTTTTCCTTTAGGTTCTTGATCCACCACCAAGAACCTTGAGAGAAACCAATATTTTAAGTCATATAGCACCCTAACAATCTTAGCCTCACACTCTACAAAATTTCTTGGAAAAGTGCTTAATCTAAAGAAGATGTAAAGAGAAAGGGTTTGCATATTTCAGATATTATTTGTAAATTGATTCAATCACTAGGAAAGTATGTGAGTAGGAGTATATATAGGGGTGAGTGAAAAGTGTAACACCCTAAACTCTTAAAGCGATAAATCACGCAAATAATACAATCATGCAAGAGTTAAGATGCTACATCTCCTAATAATCCAAAACACACATAATTAATTTTTCAAAATTCGCAGCGGAATAATATCATAACATCTCAACATCACATAATAAAATCTCCAAAATAGTCATGACACATGTATCATAATACATCACCAAGTATAATCTCAAATCTTAACATAATGAGTGGTAATTCTCATCAAGACATAAAGACAATAAACAACAAAAGACCGACACCCTAATTAGAGCCCTATAACTAGACTCCAAGCAGAAAGGAAATGAGGTGGCTCCAAAGCTAGTCTAATTCTATATTTCTTTACTTCATTATATCATTCTAAGTTTCATTTCCTTCGAAAGATATGGCTTCTGGTTGTTGTGTCCGATAATAAAAAAAGTCTCCGCGAATATTAATGATTCTACAGTGGCATAGCTCCGGCTTCTTCCCTCTCTGAGCAAGGTATGTAGGGTGCTCTATACCTTATTTATTTTATGCTTCTCTCTAGACTTGCTTCCTCCCTGGATAATTAAGTCCTTAAGTAAGGAAGTAAATAGTCGTCCTTAAGCATACTCACAAGCAAGCCAAATCAACTAATCCTGCAAGCCGTCTACCCATTCATAGAAATAGGTAGGTGGTCAATCAAACAACCACTGCGGGTTAGATAATATTCCACAAATAAACATAATCAATAAAGCATTCAAGGAATTCAAATAATTACACATATACATATTCATCATTCCTAGAATACTAACTCCACATGAACATTATCATAACACCATCATTGCACCACAATTTATAAATATACAAGTTCATAACTTCACATAATCACAACATTTACCAAATTTCACCAATGTACACATAACATCAAATCACATATTCAAGTATGACACATTTTACCAAAACTCCAAGTGGATGCAATGTTCTAGACACTTGTACATGCATGTTGTACCAAATGGATTCCGGAGATAATTTTACTGTTTTGAATCCACTAACGTAATTTCTCTCCGATTACGTTCTTCACCAATAACATAGTTTATCTCCGACTTCTTCACCAAGACTCGACATGACTATGAATGCATGGACTCCAAGTAAAGGCTCGACAATGCACAAACACCAATTCTATATTATACAATTCACTCCATCATATAATATCTTCACCAAAACTCGCCATTGCATTATCAACCATTTACATCCATACAATAGAACAAGTCATAATCAACAAAAGGTGATCATTGTATTCATCAATCAACAATTATCACCATAAAGAGACACATTGTTTCCACAAAACGCCAATTTGATTAAATACGAATATTTCACCACATTATAACAGCAAACATTTAATACACGAATCAAACATTGATTCATTCTTATTCTATCCTATTATTATGATTACAAAGTCATTTGCAAGTTATCCGATCATAAAACCTCATTTTGACCAAGTTCGTCTATTTTCACAAAATGACTATTTTCAATTTCATCAGCACCATTAGGTTTACAAGTTCTTAAATATCGTTTAAAACATCCCTACATATCATCTATCATCTACGGTAATCAATCAAATCATTTCGGTTTCACGAAGTTCGTTTATTTTCTCAAAAACTCAAAGTTCATCTCATTTTTAACTTATTTAAAAATCAATTTCAATCCTAATGAACACCTAGGTTTAAACACTCTTAGAAGTCCAATTATACTTCAATACATTAGGTTTAGGTGTTTGGGAACCATTGGTATACGTTTTGGATCGAAAAAGTGTGAAAAATCCATGTTCCGAAACTTTGCAGCACTGGCACGGTCGTGCCACCCATCACAGAGTGTCACACATGATCCGTGCTAGGGAGGCGCACGGTCGTGTCTCTGCACCAGAACAACGGAAACACATTTTTGCGTTTTCACGCGTAAAAGTCTGTTTTCAAGTCCGATTTTGATCCTGTTTTCGCCAAACGTTTCCCAATCATTTAGACCATTGATACACACTAAAAATAGAGGACAAAACACATAGAAATAGATTGTCATCTAAGAAGCAAGTAGCATACCTCCTCACTAAAACTCTTTATCCAGACCCATTTAATACATTACAAAACAAGCTTGGAATATTTTATAACAATTTAGGCAATTACTTGTTACGCAAGTAATTGAGTAGCTTGGTAACTATCGAATTGTTTTGACAGTTAAGGTAGTTACAATGGTTAGATAACTAACTATGGTTAAGCTTGTAGAGTACATAGCATATTGTAAATTAGTGTAGCTCTACATAGTAATACTCAGATTTGTGAATAATAATTCTTCTCTCTATTCAATGATCTTTGTTCATAGCAGATTGCTTTGTTAATTTCTCATCTATGGAGGTTCAAATTAGATTGAATACACTTAAGAAACATGAGAGAAAATAAAGTGAAAGGATCCATTCCCAGAAAAACACAAATGATAGAATGATCAAACTCATGTTTGTAAATATTTTTAAGGAAAATGATAATGAGGTATTTAGAGCATTGTTTAATAACCTTAGAGTAACTCCAATGACTGACATTTTCCTTAGTCCGCTAGCGAGGAGTACATAAATTGCGGTATTTTTACAAAAGTTGCCATTAAAGTGCTCCAACCTGTAGTAACAATGTGTTTCTAAAGTAACGATGATTTTGATTAAAAAAAGATATAAGTTGTTGGATCCACTAATTTAAGTCATAAAAAACTTAAATGTGATTAAAATATTAATATGTGTGGTAAAATTATGGGATCTAATATGAGTTTTTTAGAGTTCATCATTGGGATAAAAAAACGTGAGTTATTTCAAGATGATTTGACATAATATGACTCACAAAATAATCATTGGTAGAGTTCACCATTAAAGGTGCCCTTAACTAATAACGTTTTATGCATTATAAATTAAAATATTTAATTTTTTTAATAAATAAATTTTTAAATGAGTCCCCGCCAATATTGAACTTGTGTATGATTAGTTGACTAATTTAAATATAGGTTTTGCTAAAAGACACCTACATAAAAATTAGTTGGTGTCTTTTAGCAAATGTTCATAGAATAACTTGATAAAAGACACCTTCATAAAATGTGTCTTCTAGCAAAACCCATATTTAAATTAGTCTATCTGATGTGAGACTAGATTCACCCTTTCAATGCGGAATTTGTCCTATGGGTTTGAAGCGTAGACGATGCAGAAAACCCAACGGTAGATTTAGGATAGGCTGTAATATCATGATGAAATTTGGGGTTTAATTCATCCTTACAAAATTGGCTTGTAAGGTGAAAAATGTCTCCTCTTTATAAATTCTTCTCAAAAGTCTTATATATCTGATGTGGGATTATATTCACTCCCTCAATGCCAACACAATGAAGGTGTTGGAGGTTGCAATGAAGGCAAACCAAAAGCCTCAATTTAGGTGATTAAGGGTGGACCGTAATAAAGGTAGAATTTCCAACAATATTGAATCATGCACTTATTTTTTCTTCGTATAAAATATCATGTATATTTTTTATGGAAAATGTTAACAAATTTCCTTATGATATTGTTTAAGCATAAAAAAATAGTAACTTTTATTTTGAAAATAATATAGTTATAACTTTTATATGTGTTTAACTTATATTTTCAAAATAAAATTTCTTTTTTAGATTTGTTAAACAATAGACTTGTTAGTTTGATTGTAAAAAAAAAATGTAGTTTGTTAGTTAGACCCATTTTTTATTCACTCAAAATAAAATATATATTTTGAAAAATAAAGAAGGAATTGTATGTGTATATTTAAAATACAGGGTGTAATTTGAATGTGGTTGACAGTTGACAGTCCCTTGATTCAGACTCCACGTGCGGTGCTCTTTATCATTCAATCCATAAAGACTGTGGTGGCCGGAATGGGACCCTAACTCCCAAGTCAAAAATACTAAAATCGACACAATTAAATAAAAAGATTAATCAACTAGGTCCCATCTCATTCAACTCATCATTGCCCTTCTTTTCCTCCTTCTCCCATTACTCATTTTTTTACTTTCCACTCTTCATTCCCTCTTGCCCTAATTGATTGCTAACTAACATTTTATAAAGTATAAGGTCTATTAAATTAATAAATGTAACTATTCTATTTGTTAATAAATGTTTTGATTTCTAATTTAGTATCAGACATACACCAACATTAAAATATTTAGGTAGGGTTTATCTCCTTAAAAAGAAAATTAGTCACTTTAGTCCTTGAACAAGAAAGAAGTCGTCATTTTAGTCCCTGAATACAGATATATTGCAAAATAGTCCTTGAATGTAGAGTATATTAGTCAATTTAGTCCATGAATGCAGACTTCATTAGTCAATTTAGTCTCTGAATGTAAACTCTGTTAGTCACTTTAGTCCTTAGAATTGACTAACAGAGTCTACATTCAAGGACTGTTTTGCAATTTCTCTGCATTCAAGGACTAAAGTGACTGCTCATTTCCCATTCAGGGACTAAAGTGTCTAATTCCCCCAAAAAAAAGTAGGATTTATCGTCCATTTGAGTTTTACAATATTTGATAGATTAATCTTTATAGTTGTGTACCGAGGATATCTGATTTATATAAAAAGTGTTCTAAAGACAATATTTAATGAATTTATAACATAAATGTTATACTAAAAAATACATCATCTTTTTATACAAAAGTTGTTTATTTTAGTTCTTTAAACAATTATTTTAAGGCATTTCTTTACATATTTTTTTGGGTTAAACAAATTTTTTGTCTGTATATTAATATGGTGAATTTTGATTTTTTTTTTTTTTGGTACAAGTGAATTTTGATTTTAATCCCTATATTAACGGGATGTTTTCATCTTCACAAAGATTTTTCTTTTATTTTTAGTTCTTAATGGAAACAATTTTAACATGTTCTTGACATTTGTTGAACATAAGATTGACATAAAAGGGTTGAAGATAATAAATTGACATAAAATAAACATATCTTGAACAGTAAAAAGTCATAATCTTGACATCAATATAAACATAAATTAGTCATTATGGACTAAAATTATTTATGAGGATGAAAAGACTACATTTTATTTATTTGGGACTAAAATTTAAATTCATTATATTTTTAGAGATAAAGAACTTATTTAACCCTATTTATTTATTTTTTTGGTACAAACCCTATTTTTTTTTACTCTAACCAATTTCATTTTCATTTATTCTTTTGAAAGATTTCTTTTTATTATTTTATTTTTCGTATATGACTGACACAAAAATAATAAACAGTCACCTTGTAAATCTTTGTACTTCTTGTCAGAATTGCAGTTAAATATCATAATTTTAATAAAAAAAATTCTTTTAAAAATATATACATGAGCCCCACTATCCAAACACAAAAAAGTCATCTCTGAATAAAAATTTAAATCAATGAAAGGAATTCTCAAGTTGCGAGTTGCAAGATAATTTATTGCACTATCAGATCATCATTTTTCCATGGCATTATTCTCCATGTGTATAACTCTGTAAATAGAAATTATTTCATAACCACAAGACTGTCAAGACTGAAAATCGAACTTACAATGCATCTTCGTAGTGAGTGCAAAATCACAGCGACCCCATAGTGATTATTCAAAATTACACTTTAAATCTTAAACAAAATCGTGGTGTTATCGCGTCAATCCCATGTGAGCATCTATAATAATACTTTCTCCGATCTTATATATAAGAAAAAATCCTTTTTTTAGATACATTTAATAATTAATGTATTTAGTCTTCATTGTAAACGAGATACATTATTTAATGTACCTAGGAAAAGAATCTTTTCTTATATTAAATTAAAAATAGTCTTTACATGAGTTTGTTTGCGGGTTTTGGAGAGGAAGACTTGAGAAAAAATGGAATGAGTAAGTGGAAGAATAAGGTTTTTGGGGGGTCAACTTTTCTTCATAATACAAAACCCTTATCATTTTGGGAACTAAAAAATTGCATTGGAGAAGAGTTTTGGAAGGTTTATATGAATTCTTCAAATTTATTCTATGTTGATATAATATTTTTAAAATTAAAAATATAGTAATCATATGCATTAATTTATCATTCTCTAAAAACTATTCTTTTAAAAAATTTAAAAGATTTTTCAATTTTCCCTCATATTTTTCACCCCTCAAAACCTTCCATTCCATTCCCCTCATACACCACTTATCAAAGGAATGATTGTGCAACTATGAAGCAATAAAATCTTGTCACGTGTTTAATATTGCCATGTTTGTTTAGACTTGGTCAACATGTGAGTAGGGACTAGAAAATCAAAAAGAGGTGAACTTGGAGCCAAAATAACTCAAAAGAAAAAAAACCTTTGGAGGCTAAAATCATACAATTGTGAAATTTGAGGGTTAAAACTGGATTTAAGCTTTACAATTGTTTAATGAAAGTACCGATGGAAGACAACTCCAATGGTATAATAAACTGAAAAGAGTTTTTTTTTGTTTTGGCTTTCGCACTGGTTTCGGATCCACTAAAGGTGGACGACTAATCTGGCTCGTGCGTAGAGGCATGTGCACTAGCCAAACGTTGTTGCCCTTGGAAATCGAACCCGGTATTCTCCGGATACGTCATTGGTAGAAGCTCCTTGCCACTGGAGCCAAAGCATTGGTTCTGAAAAGAGTTTTTAAACATGTCTAACTAATTTGTACTTTAACGTATGCATTTATAAAATAAATAAAAGGAAATGAAAAGAGTGAGAATCATAAGAATTTGAATAAGATTATTGTAAAACTGAAATTAATGGAAATCTTATTTAATCACTGTTGGGTCAACACCGATTGCACACACAAAGTTTGAATAAGAATGAGTGAGAATGTTCTTATAACTTTTTGGGAAGTAATCTCATTCAATATGTATTAAGCTAGGTCTTTATCCTAAAAGTTCGTTACATACATGAAGGTTAATAATTTTTATTTTAAAACCTTAAAACACTAAGATCTGCCTTTTTCACAAAGTCGTAAAGATTCACTCCCCAAAGAATTATATTGTCATTTTTCGTCAACAAATTGTGGGTTTTTTTTTTGACAAATCACAAATTGTGGTTAGTAAGTAATAAAATATAGGGTTAAATAAGTAAATGTATACCAACATTTTATTTTAGTCCTTCTAAAATATTTGTTAGGTTTTTTGTCCTTCTAAAATTTTCCATCTATGAAATTAATCCCTACTTTTTATTCAACTCATGTCTAACCTTCATACCTTCATATTTTTTCAATGAAATTTTTCCAAAAAATGATAGAATATTATGACAATCTCTCCCAAAAATATTAGAATTTTTTAACAAAACATGAATTAAATATGAATTTTAATGTTTTTGGTGCTAAAAAAATCCATATTCAATTCATGTCATGTTAAATAGTTCTATTTATTTTTTAAATATTGTCATAATTTTCTACCCATTTATAGAAAATTTCATTAAAAAATATGAAGATTAGACATGAGTTGACTAAAAAATTGGGACTAATTTTATTAATGAAAAATTTGGAGGGACCAAAAACCTAAAAAAAATTTTAGGGGGACTAAAATCAAATATTGATATATTTAGATAAACCATTTACTTATTATTTAACCCTAGCCCACTTAATTTCCAAATACAATTGGCCACATGATATATCAATTACTCCACTCCACAACTAGTTAGCTAGCTTCCCTAAAAAAAAAAAAACTAGTTATCTAGCTTGAAAATCTGCAACATGACTTACAAAAAAGTATTTTATTATTATTATTATTATTATTATTATTATTATTATTATTATTATTATTATTATTATTATTATTATTAAAACTTAACATCCAAGAAAAAGAAGATTGAAGCACGGCACGTGTCACCCCATGTGGCCAAAAGACCCAAGTGTAACTTTAAAGGGAACAAAAAAAATTGAAATTATATCACACCACAATGCAATTGCATATATAGTACAATTACATTTCAACAACCAACATACCTAACAAAATGATGAAACAATATATACAACATAACAATTATGCACACTGTACTATCTGTTTAAGGAAAGTTTTAATTTTAATGTAATATTGTTTTGCACATGTGACAAACTGATTTGTGTCCTAACTTCCAATTATGTTATGTTTGTTTTGATTTGTACCACAATTAACTACCTATGTTCCAAATGAGACTTAGTCATGTCACTTAATTAAGGATGCACTTTTTTTGTTGAAACCAACCATGAGCATGCCAACGACTCAATATGGTGCCTTTGATTCTTTAACATGTAACCAAAGGTACAATTTGATTTCTAAGAAAAGAATCAAAAAAATATTTGTGTGATGTCTCATGCAATGTCACTATAGCAAACGACACATCCACGTTGTGCTCAGAAATCTAATGGGACTTATCATTATTTTGCCTGCGTAACAGCAATATACAAGCATGTTGAAATGAAGCACAAAGTTCATAGTGTAATCATATGATTATGTGATGTAACATTCACCTCATATAAACTTTTTTTTTTTACTTATGAGCAGGCCAGTCCAAAGGAAACTGTGATTCAAAACTAGGTGGCATGTAGGACATGAAATGAATATGGAGTCAAGTTTAACCTGGCTTACTCGACTCGATTTGATAAAAATTAGTTTAGGTTTAAATTTAGTTGGACTTAATAAGAATTGGTTTATTTTTTTGGCATGAACTCAATTTAGGTAAGTATGTGAACAATTCGTTACCTTGAACCAATTTAGGTTTAAGCTCAAACGAATTAATTATGGATTCAAATTTCGAACTATATTTAAATTGGTTTGATTATATTTGTGGCCCAAGGTGAGCCCTAAAAGTGAAAATCTATATATGAAATATGAACATAATATAGGAAAGGGACATTATGTATAGTTTATATCAGGTGTAAAGAAGAAGACGACGTCAAAAAATTTGTGGAACTGTATGATAAATTGTTGTGAACCAACAATGGTTTGTCTCACTTTATGTTTTAGACTGCCCCTACATATGTGTAAATCAAAATGCACTATTTCCAATCTTATCATGTACTCGATGCATCTTTTCCATCTTAATAACTAAAAAATATTAAAAAAGAGAAAATATAGTAACCTAAAAATTAGAGATAAATTTTATTTTATTTTTTAATTCTGAATTTCATCATTAAGTTTTAGGTAAATAGTCACTTTGGTCCCTAATTTGCATTTCGTTGTTACAATGGCCAATGACTCAAGATAAAATACAAAATAGTCACTGGATTTGTACCTCTGGTATTAGTTTGGTCATTGACGTTAAAAAACATGTTAATTGTTGAGGTGACAATTGATTTGGGTTGACAAGATAAACGATGTGGCATAGGGACCTAATTGAAAGTAACAAACATGAGAAAACAACCATTTTAGTCATTGGATGTGCATATAATTGTCATATTGATCCTTGACTCAAAATGGTGTGAAGTGACGTTATTGACAAAATTGAAATAAGATGATCTTCAACATCTTCATCAATATGACCTTGATGACCCTTCATCCTTGATCAACCTTCATAAAAAACCTAGAAATTTGTCATTTTCTTCATCATCTTAATAACAACATCAATCCAAGGTTGTTTTCTTCCTTTTCTATTTCACTCACAGTGGTGTCATAGTTGTTGTTATTGAACATTTAGTAAAAAAAAAAAAAAATTGCTCTTCTTCCAACAAAAAACGCTCACTCCCAAACAAACTGACCAAAATACCTCCGTGTGAGTTAACTCACGCATGTGTTAAACCCAACGTGACTTAAGTCACGTTCGCTACCCATGTGAGTTAACTCACGCAGGTTATAACACAGCGTGAGTTAACTCATGTAGGTTATAACCCCACATGAGTTAACTCATTAGGTTATAACCAAGTGTGAGTTAACTCATGTATGTTATATTTCAGTTTACCGAGCGTGAGTTAACTCACGCGGGGGGTATTTTGGTCAGTTTGTATGAGAGTCGGCGTTTTTGGTTGAGAGAAAAGCAATTTTCAAAACAAATTTCTAGATTTCCAAAAGGGAATTCAATCCGCAAAACCATAACCCATTCAAATATGTTTTTTAACCTTTGGATTTTGGAAGGTTTCGTGGATTAAATCGAAGGTAAAACACTATTGCGACTCTCTCGCTCTTGTTGAATCTACGTTTCGTTGAATCCACCATTCCTTCATTGCCTCTTTAATTTTCATTGTTTTGTATAATGGTCATGATAGTCCCTAATGCCACGTCACACTATCTTGAGTCAGGGACCAATATGACAGTCTGCACATCCAGGAACCAAAATGCCTGTTTTCCCTTTTTGGTTACTTTCAATTTGGTCCCTATGCCACAACATTCATTTTGTTAGCCCAAATCAATTGTCACATAATCAGTTAATAAGTTTTGAATGTCAAAGACCAAACACATAATGGAGGTACACATCTATGGACTATTTTGTATTTTATCCTGAGTTAGTGACCATTATGATAGCGAGGTACAAAGTCAATGACTTAAATGACTATTCCCCTTCTAGTACATAGAAACTGAATTAATCACAATCATTATTTAATAACAACAATTAAAATAATAATAAAATGTGAAATTTTTTACAAATATAAACTTTTCAAAAACTCTAGACCTAACACACCCGCCAAATCAAATATTTGACATATACTTAGAACACATTAAAACAAAAGTATAAGAAAAATAAAAAAGTTGATCCCTGATTTTTCAAGATTTTTATCTTCATCACCAACCATCTCCTCCATTTCACCATGAATCGCCACCAAGATTCCAACCCATTCGAAGAAGAAGTCAAGCCTTTTTCCAATTGATTTTTATCCCAAAAAATTAACATTTGACAGTATATGTAGTTGCCGCCTTAAATAAATTGGATTCAATTATTTATTGATATAAAATCATTTTGTTTCGAGTTTTTGCTTTAGCCTATTATCGTGCTTATGATTTTAACTATTGTTTTGAAGACTAAAGTTCGTGTTGTTATTGTTGTTTCATCCAACAAAAAAAAGTTGTGATTGTTGTCTATCATCAATCTATTGTGTTTACTTGACAAATGTAGCATGTTAATATGTATAAATTGTTAACAATATAAGGTTTTAATAGAAAATAATAAAGTGACGGCTAGGTTTCATAAACTATCAAAATGACTTAATATTACCAAAGGTTACTAGATAATTTATATAAAATCTTATAGATTCTAAACTAATAAGTTCAATAGCATAGATCTCCCTGAAAAAAATTTCAATAGCATAACTCATTACTTTATTATCTAATATAAATTACATTACACATGCCCAGTGCTACTGTGTATTACATTTATTATATACACAAGATCAAGGGGAAAAAACATTTATATTCGTGATGTTCCTCATTTTATAAGGAAATAGAAAGAGAGAAAATAATTGGTATTTTCATTTTTTTTCTTCATAATTACTAGCTCACCTGAGAGTGAAATTGAACCACAGTAAAAATAAAATAGTGCCCTCGTCATGAGGCAAAAGGACCAGTACTTGTTGTTGGTGATGACAAATCAAAGTTTTTGGCCAAAGTAGATGAATCAAATCACGTGCTTTACTTCCTATATATGCCGGTGATGAGGATGGCTCACCATCCATATCAGCTCAATCATACACAACAATTTTGTCGGAATATTGGTGGTTACTGGCCTTTAAATAAATCATTTTCCTCCCATTTTTGGTCAATCCAGTCACTCATTTTGAAAGTTGTAAATCTAACACCTATTCTTTTTCTTATTATTATTAATTATATGGTTACATATTATAGGTCTCATTCACCTCTTGCCCACACATAAAAAGATTATTTCAACAAACGTATCGTCTTTATAACTATTATAACAAGTTTTGGATAACTTATTAAATATTTGTTTTATGGTGCACCATACGGAAATTTTATATATTTGATATAAATGGGAATATGGTTGTACCAAAAAATATGGGAATATATGCCAAATAGTGAACCTTGAAGGAAAAATGTAACATACATTTTCAATGAAAGAATTTTTTTATTATCCTAAGAAATTAGCTTAATATTAATGAATAAAAACTCATCCAAAAAATCCGTCTTAATAGATGCTTTAATAAATCTGTTAACTGCAAAAGTAGTTCAGTTTTGAATTTTACAAGCAATTTTTTCACTAATTTTTACTTAAATTTAATCATAAGTCATAACCAATTCGTTTGTGTATATATTACTCCCTCCTTGAGATCATTAATATAAGAAAAATAATTAACTTCGTATATTAAATGATTTATGGGAAACAACATATGAACATAGTAAACATACATCGGAAGATTAACATGGAAATTATACGAAGGAATGACAGCATGGGCGAGAAGGATCTTTTCAAAGTAGAAAACCTAAGCAAATGACAGGTCTTTTCAACAAGACTAAAAACCGAATGACAGGTAGATTGACAATACTAAGGAGTGACAACTATATTATTTTCTTTTGCAAAATTAGTTTGGATGACTTAATTGAATATTTAAAAAAATTATAATTCTAAGTAATTTAAATGATTCAATTAAATTTATATATAAAAAAAGTTTTAATTGAATTACCTTCATTTTTAAATGTTTTTGTTTAGATAGAATACTAAATAATTTTGTTGTTATTATTTTTGCGCTACTAATCTTTAGGTCAACTATGAAAATTTACAAATTAGGGGAAAATTTGCAAAATTTTAGGGGTCTATTTGCAATTTATGGAAAATTTTAGGGGTCATTTTGTAATTTTTTTAAAAATTGGGAATCAATTCATAATTTTTTTTGAAAATTTTGTTGGAGTCAATTTGAAAAGCTTGAAAAATATGATGACTAGAATGCAAAATTTGGAAAAATTTAAGAAAGAAGAAATTTGAAATTCTCTAAATTTAACTCGGACAAATACTTCATAAATTTTCATCATTTTGAAAAATTATCTAAATCATCATCCAAACAATGGAATTTACCTAAAGATTTGAATTCCCTAAAAAAAATTACATTACCGCACAACATTCCTTCATCCAAACACACTCTAAGATTTGTAACACATTTGTTCTTTGCGATTTTTAACATCGCATTGATCCTTTAAGCAATACAACATTATTTACAACGTTATCATTTTTCATCCATCTCTATTAGAAGAGACTTATGTGGCAATTACGATGTTTACAAGATAAGTCCAACTCATCAATTTAAATTATTTTAAGAGTTAAATATGTTTTTGGTCATTATAAATATACCAATTTTTTTTGTTTTAATCCTTTTAAAATTTTCCTTCAACTTTAACCCCTATAAAATTTACAATCAATTTTTAACTAAAATTTCGTATTTTTTAATCGGTTACACCTTTCCAACATTCAAAAATTTGAAGAAAATTTAAATGGTAACCGATTACACATATTGGGTTATCTGTTACACATTCAAAAATATTTTAATAATTGAACTGGTAATCCGTTATACATATTTGGCAATATGTTACTTGACAATGAAAAACTAGTTTTCCAACATTTTAAAAGTCTGCTTCTCATAGACTCTTATATTTAACTTAGAAAATGATTTACGATTAGGTTCAAATAAATTTTTAAGCATTCTAAGTTATATAGATATTGAAAGTAATGAATCAAAGATAAAGACGATGCTTACAACGAGTCACACTATACAATCTAACAGTCTCTATCTTCAACTTGTGCCTCCATAATATTATTTTTTTGTTGATGTGTGTTTGTTATTATCAAAACTCAACTAAGTCTAAAGAATAAAATCTTCTTCACAAAAACCCTATAGCTGTTTACCGGTATTTTTGGTAAACAAGACATGCATGTTTTGGTTATTACAAGCAGGATCAAACCAAAAATCTTAGGACATGTTGTGCAAAGTTTTTCCAAAAAGTGAGTGAGTGTTCATCAGATTCATAGGTTCCTTTATGAACAAGACGAATTTGTGGTGTCTCTCGATAGAAAAGGTAAAAGACTTAAAAGTTTAAAACGCATAAACTTAAAGAAAAGGTAAATTGCATTAATGTAAAAGTGGTTCGACAAATTAGATTACATACATTCTGTATGACTCTTTTCTCTAGACGTCGATACTTCGAGTGCTAGAATTCTATAAACGATTTACGGCCTATTTTACATATGGAAAACTACTATTTATACATAATAAAATAACTGAAAAAAGGCAAACTGCCACGATCAGCACTTCTTTCATCGAAAACCGCTTGTCCCCCACGTTTTCACTAAGGTAACCGCTACTTGTTGGATTCAAATTCTTCCCGCTTCGACAGTAACTGCTTGACTTCGACAACATTCATCGAGGCTTACGTCTTGTCGAATCCCGAAGCTTTTAGACTCTTTCACACACTAAGTTCAGATTCCTTCGAAATCCTCATGTTGAAGAAAAAGAATTTTGATTCCTGAAAAGACAACAGTCAACGAATGTTGCCCGCTTTAAATGAGCCTGTCAAAATTACAGGCTAACAATTTGCCCACCATAAATGTCATTTTCGACTGGAAAAATCTGAAGGAGAAGACTGACATTTTTGAAAAACTCTAAGCATTCCTTATAAAATGACGTCATGTTAATCATGACTTCGAAGAGTGGTCTTTTCAAAGTTCCTTTCACTGCACGTTTTTTTTATAGATTTAGTGGGCCACCACTTCTACAGTTGAAAATATAGTGGGCCTTTCTATTTACTCTAAGGTGCCAAGTTTCCCTTGTTAACCTTTCATTTTCCACTTCTTCGCATTTCTTAATCCTTCATCATTATAGCGTCTCCTCTCTAAAGACTTTATTGATCTGTTTCCCTTGAGATTTTCAACTTCCCCACTAACTCAGGAAAAATAATTCGTTGAAGTGAGGTTGGAAATCTGCGAATCCATTTATGAAAAACTAAAGGCTAACCTTCAACTATAGATTCCTTTTTATTTTGGCTACACTAGCTAACTCTTTTAAGCTTCAACTTATAACATTTAACAATGTATGTGGCTCATACAATTGCATTTTGGTACTAATTTTAGTTTTAGTCTTAATGCCAAGTTTTCGTTTCTCATCGAAACTATTCTTGTATTATTTTAACTTCTTGCAATATAGGATTATATTTTTTTCTTCAAATATTTGCCATTTATTCTAAATATCCTATTGTCGAAACCTAACTCTTCTATTTCATACGCACCATTTGAAAATACTTGTATAACTTTAAATGGTCCTTCCTAATTTGGCGACCATTTGCCCAATACTCTATATCTTTTGTCCATAGGCAAAATTACTTTCCAAACAAAATCTCCAATGTTAAAAAGATTTTGATTTTACCTTCTTATTATAGGCTTGTGCGACGCGTTCTTTTTGCCTTAAAAGCACGTCTAACGCCATCATCCTTTCTTCATCCACATCAACCAACTCATCCAACATCATATTCCAATATTGATATATTGGAATTTCCATTTGCCTTTGTACTCTGGCTTATTGTACATAGATCTCTACTAGTAAAACCGCGTCATGCTCAAAAGCTAGACGAAATGGCGTAGAGTTTATTGACTCTTTTTGAGATGTTCAACAAGCCTAAATTTTTTTATTTAAAGCGTTATTCCAACATCTTGGTTTACTCTTCACCTGTTTCTTAATCAAATTAATGATAATTTTATTCGAAGCTTTGGCTTGATCATTTGCTTGGGCTTAATATGGCGTTAAATTGAGTAATTTAAAACATGTTTGGTTGGCAAAATCAACCATTTTCGTCCAATAAAAGACGAACCTTGATCAGTAGTGATAGTTTCAGGAATTCCAAACCCATAAAGAATATGATTTTGATTAAAACTAATCACTGCCTCTTGATCAGCTTTTGGTAATGGAGTAGCCTCAGTCCATTTGGTAAAATAGTCTATTTCAACTAAAATAAAGTGATGGCCGTTAGATGAAGTAGGATAGATTTCACCAATTACATCTAAAGACTAACCTCGCTTGCCGGTACATGTTGTTGGCACTCTTGGCACCCTTTTGCAAACTCAATACAGTCTTTTAATATGGATTGCCAATACAACCCTTGTCAAAATATTAACCATTTCATTTTATGACATGCTTGATGAAAACCACATGCCCCTCTATGTACCCTAGAAACAACTCGGTAAGCCTCATTTTCATTGATGCACTTAAGTAAAACTCCTTCAACATTTTTCTTAAACAATTCATTTCCAATGATCACATAGCTTAAGACTCTATATCTGGTCTTTCGACTAACTATGCTTGATGGATTCTCAAAGTATTCTACAATTTATTTTCTCCGATCATTATTTGGCAAATTGTCAATGGCAAGAATTTCAAAAATTTCAGGATAAGAATATGAATCGCTAGAGTTTGATTCTCCTTTGAAGGTGAGAAAAACACACGACAG
>Ga0315914_1005790_pt1 | contig 17826 bp, 15 predicted proteins | sample MpolenodulesMG_FD_203920 | JGI IMG/M metagenome (GOLD analysis project Ga0315914, IMG submission 203920) | Medicago polymorpha root nodule microbial communities from Los Angeles, California, United States - elongated nodules | ecosystem: Host-associated > Plants > Roots > Nodule | place: USA...
AGGAATCATTATTATTTGTTTTATTTAGTTTATTTCACAAAAAAATAATATATACAATCTCTGGTCCATACTATTTGGGTAATTGAGATTTGTCCATTTTTTATGGTCCAAATAGTATGTAAATAATATATATAATCTCTGGTCCATACTATTTGGAATTCTTAGTCTCTTTTGAGCTGACTTTTGATCCTTTCAAAATTATCTTCAACTTCTAATGACTCAAAAAGAGCAGACAGACGGGCCCGGTGGCACTCGTTTTTCCGCTAGTGAAAATAATAATGATATGAAACTATTAATCAATTTTTTGCTACTTGTTCCGAAAGTAAAAAGAGTTTCATCTGCTCCTGAATTCCTTCAGAAGGGCTCCCACTTTCCCAGTGAATGTCTTGGTAGAAGATATGATTTCATTGAATTCAAGTTTATTTGTTTTTAAATACGCTCGTATCTCAACAAGAAAATAATCATGAGTTTTGAAAATTTTATCACATTGGCTTTCTCATATCGGTGCATAAAAATTTGCTTCCGCAATATAAGCACGTAAATTTTGTGACAGGTGTAGTGCAATTATTTAACAATGTTTTGCAAATAAAATATCTAATAAAAAAACTACATTAACGTTGATATTTTAAAAATAGTTATTAGTTTTCAAAATTTTGTCATATTAAATTTCTCATATGAATACATAAAAATTTACACCGGCACGTATAAACAAATAAAATCCTCAGCGAGCGCAATGCAAACATTTACAGATTTTTTTACATATAAAAGACAAAAATATTTAATAGAAAAATTTCATTTATCTTGGCAAATTTCATTTAATACCTTTAAATAGTTCATCTGATTCAAAAGAAATGTTAGACCTAAAATAAATCACAATTCGGTTGATCAAAAATAAAACATTGTTGTAGTTCATCGAATCTAGATAAATTACATGAATTTATATAAAAGAGTAATATTTAAAATATAAAAAATCAAATGAATGAATTCATATTGTTTTATTTTAAATACACATATTCCCTCCAAAAAAAAAATATACACACATATATATTGAGTTATTTTTACTAAAGCTTGGATTATAAGACGCTGCAAAAAAAAAATATTGCTCACTAATAACATATATTTTGCATTTCAATTTCTTTCATCAAGATGTATAGGTCAAATGGTTAAGTTATTTAATCAAGAGTGTGTGTGCCTTGGTTCAAATCCTAGGGGTGATATTTTTTATTTTTAATGATTTTGTAAAGCCATTCTTAATTGGAATGAATGCATGTCTAAATAAATCTGTCCTAACCCAGATTTTTTTGGTTTAAATCGTAAAATATTATTAATTTAAAATGGGGTGAATATGTAAATAATAAAATACATGCTAAAATTGTAAAATAAAATAAAATAATAAATGTTTTTTTTAAAAAAAAAAAGAAGTTATTTTTATAATGGATGACACGTGGCTGGTTTTTATTGGTTTGGGTAAATTGCCCACCAATTTTCAAAGGCATGCTAGGTCTCACCTTGGTAAAATGGTTTGAATATGATTGATAGTTTCTGAGATGGTAGTGAAGATCCTTTCCATACGAGTTCTACCTTATAATGTCTCACTATTGTGTTTGTAATTTTAATTGCACCTTAAGCCTCAAAGTACTCCTTATGACGTAATAGTTGGAATGTCTCTTTTTCAGGTTGGCTGTGTTTGTTTGTTTCAATGGAAGGGTTATTCAAAATCAGAATTGCTTGGGTTCTTTTTGTGGTCTAGAGCTTTGCTGAAGATGGGATGAAAAAGGGTAATAGTTCTAGGGTTATTTAACTTCTTAAGTTCTGTTTGATTATTTCTTTTGGAGTAAAACTAAACGGTAAAAAACCTATATTTTTTGAATAGATAGGATAAACTTGTCTCTAACTTTATTATTGTCTGTTGTTTGTCTTGATAGATCATGGATAGGTTGTGTGATTGTGAAGCATAGTGAAATGGATAATTGAGGGATTCTTTAATTGCAAAATGCATTTGGATGTTGTATTTTCCTTGCAAAAACATATTTATTACCCGTTTGTTTAAGATTATTTAAAAATGATTTTACATGTTTTAGTTATGTTTGTGTAAGCTTATTTTTAAAATCATTTTTCTGCAGAAAATAAAAATATATTTTGATTAGGTTTTAAATGAAAAAATATTTGTAGAAGAAAGAAATACAAGATATGTCAATGTTAAGTATACAAAATCTATTAATTTAGTCTCGAAATTGACAGACTTTCATATATTTTAGGGATTAAATTGACGGATTTCATATAATTTAAGGGCTATTTATTATATTTATATAGTTTACGGATAAAATTGGAGAGTGATAGTTTATGGACTATTTTAATAGTTTATTCGTTATAGGCATTAGTTTTGAACTAGTGATAGAGTTGAAACAAGTGGTATAGTGATGAGTTGAAACAAGTGGTACTAATGTTCCCATGAAGCATGTATACACCTATGGAGAGAGTGATAGTTTAGGACTAAAATAAGAACAAGGAGAGTAAGAGAGAGTAAGAAAGGATGGAATGGAAGATCTGCAATAATCTTCAGATATAGAAGTGAATGAAGCACCAATAGAAGGAACTGCAGATACAGAATTAGTTGAATACATAACTTTAAACTTTTTGATAGTTGATGAATGACCGAAAAGACTGTCCATACTTTTTGCATGGTCTGTTTGTTATCTTAGAAAACTATAATTATTTTAGTACTTGCATGATCTTCATGTGGAAGCACATTAGTTGATGAAACATTTGCTTCATTTAATATTAATGTTTTTGTTTGAGTTTGTAATTGTTTAAGTTCAGTGCAGCTCAACGTTGAAATATATGTAGGTCATGAAGCTCGATTCCTTACTGTCAATTTCTTTAAGTCACTATAATAATCTTGTCTGAACCTTTAAATAGAGATCTTATAGTTTACACAATGATTTGTGAATTTTCTTTTTCCACCATCCACACCTATTTCAGATTATGAAATCTGAAAAAATGGAGGTGTTTGACGGTGTTTTGAATGTGTTTTTTAAAATACCTTAGTTGACGAGTCCTCGCTGTAACATGCACTTTAGTGTTACGGATAGTTTAGGAAAATATTGTGTTAAAAGATCATTTTAAGTCTTTGTATTTTCCTAGGAAGAAAGCTCAGTTGGGTGTCGTGTCTTTTGGTATTGACCAAACAAATTGATCAATCAATATTTGGTGCTATTGTGGATGTTATGGAAGTATGTAGACAATAAACAATGAAGAATTGAGTTCCATACAACTTGGAAATTTTCTGTCCCAAGTCCCGGTTCATTCCTAACAGTTTCACTTGCACAAAGAAGATGCACAGAAAAGAGAACTTAAAGCTCAAAAAGCATTTCTTACTATGGCTAACTCATAGACATTTCTGTAAAACATGAGTCATTTTTCAACAAGACTTTTGCTACCACCAATCCGAATGTAGTCTCTGAATATGTCAAGAAACTAAGACTTTTCATCTACTCTTCATGTTGAAAAGAAAAGGACTAGTTGAATGTTTTCCTGCACAAAACGACTCCATAGTGGGACGACTTGACTAGTTGAATGTTTTCCTGCACAAAACTACTTTGTAGTGGGACGACTTGAAGTGAATGTTTTCTAATCGGTTCTTCCTATCACAAAGTGCTTGGAAAAGAAAGAAGAGATAACCAGTTTTGAACAACAGAACATATAATCTCTCTATGATTGATGAGAGAGGTTCACACAACTTTGATGACATGCAACTGGTGCAAATGTTCACTACAAGTCATATAGCTCAAACTCGAATGGTCTTAGATGAAAAATCATAATCTATTTTGCGTTTGTTTACCGTAATAATTGTTTTTTTTAAAATAATAATAATTTAGTTTGTTTGGATGCAACTATATAAAAACGATTTTTTGTTACAAAATTAGTTCAATCCTTTGATCCATATTTTCTCTCTCTAAAAAAAAAATCTATTTTTTGAGAAGCTATTATTAACAGCTTCTCATTTGAAGCTGTTTTTAGATTCTTATTTTTTTAAAATTTTGTAACAAACAGATGCAATACTCTTAAAAGTATCTTCAAAGTCTCAGGTTCGATTATCTCTGGTGCCAATTTAAGTGGGCTAATTTAGCTTCTTAAAAAAAAAAACCTCTTAAAAGTGATTATTTTTTTTAAAATTTTTTTTTTTTTAAAAAAAAACTATGACAATCGGGCTCTTTATTAAAGTGTTGTACAAATTTATTTTATTAAAGTGATAATTTTTTTTTAACTATATGAAAAATTATAGGTTTATTCATAATTTACTTTGCGCAATAAAAAGAGTAAACAGACAAACACAGAGTACCGGTAAACATTGATGATAACAATAATAAAATATTCAAATGCTTATATATTCAAATGTTGAAATATTTAATACATTTAAGGGTCTTGTTAACGAGTGCCTCTGGGGCACTCTTTAAGTATTTTAAATTTAGTAAATATTCTTTAAAAAAGTCAAATGTTACAAATTCCAATGCATTGATTACAAAGTTTTTTTTTATAAAAACTTACTATTAATGATTCTTTTTTTTTTGGTCGAATACCATTAATGATTTTTAAAGTGTCCTGGGGCACTCGTTAACATTTCTCTATATTTAAATATGATTTATGTAACTCCTAAATATATTTTAATCAACAAAAGAGAAAGACGATAGTGTTTACAAATCACAATCGATACAACATTTCTTTTATGAATACATCCAAATCACAATCTCTACGGTACAACAAACAGTTTTGTGCAGATTTTGCACAAAAACTGGCGCTTTATCATAGAGATTGCGATTCATATGTAATGGTTTGTGTTTTATAACCTTCATATCAAATTAACCTCCTCTTATGTAATGTTAGGTAGAGGATAGATATATAACCTCCTCCTCCTACTATGACATTGTTCCTAAAACCTGGTACCTCTTCTTGTTACCACTGTGATGGTTTGGTTGATGTTTTGTTTTTTTTCCTTTATTTGTTGTGGACAGGAAATGGAGGAAGAGAGTGTGTGTAAAAATTTCAAACTCATAGTTGAAAGGCTTGACCTGCATATTGTTATTTTGCCTATATTTTTTTTGTTTAGGGGGGATTAGAAATTTTTTAAAAGAAAAAGAAAGGTACAAGAAGATGGCAAAATACAAAATGGAATTTCAATTTGTTTATTTTTTTTAAAGAACATTTCATTAGTAATTTAGCACTGCTATAACTACAATTAAGCTACATGTCAAACTTGGTGTACAAAAAACACCATAAAATGAAATCTCACTTACTTCAAGTGAAGTGATTCTAAAGAGGGTGCCAAGATATTAGGGTTCACTATCAACAACACTTGGAATTGGTTCCTGTTGGACAGAATTTAGTACTAGTTTTGCCTTCACATTATTTTGCTCCACCTCTTTGGACGAGCTCAGCAGATTCCACCCATTTTTTTGAGTGTGACACATTAGTATGTCTTTGGCAGCAACAAGAGGTTTATAGAATTGATCTTGATCATGTGGCTTCCGGAACACCAGTAGCTCATCTATTTTTTCTAAGCAGGGAGAGTCATGCACCTTCCTTTTGTTCATCTCTTCCTTAACCACCTGAAATTTAGCATAGGATAAAGTGAGGGAAATTGAGATTATCAGGCTTACGAAGGCAGACACTTTCAATGTAAATCAATTTTACAGTGGCATCCAATATGAATTCATTATTTTGCCACTTCATATCATTCATTTTTAGATTTAGTTAAAATAGTAGATTGACATAATTATGAATTCTTATGCATGTGTAAAATTAGCGTAAACTGACGGTGCATCTCTTCTAAACTCATTTGAATTTTAATGCGTATAGAAGCATTCTACCGAAGATCCCTCATCCTACCGAAGGGCAAATTGTATTATACAAACACAGGCATAAAAACTATCATACATGAATAAAATAACCTCTAAATCACAACAATAAACTATGTTTGTGTTTGTTGAAACCTCGGTATCCGACCCAAGGACCTACTAATCCGAAGGGTCCAATCCCACCACCCACTTGTGGGGGGCCCATTTAAAGCTAGAGCGAAGCTCTGTTTCGCTCTGGATGGACTAACCCACCGAAATTAGTGCTGGGGGGAACTGAACGTGAGACATTGAGAGAAGCACACTCGAAGGTCCTAAGCCAACACACTCTTAAACAATGTTAATTAGAAGATGATAAATAACTCAACTAAGTTCACAAGTAAGTAACTCAAAAGACTAAGTTCATAATAAGTAATTTCAAAGATATGAATCACAGGGATAGGGTGAGACCCACTTGAAGCCATTACAGGTTACTAGACCACACGGTTCAGGCAGGGAAAGGCAGAAGAAAAAAAAAGTGCACGATAATACCAGAAACAGAGGAAGTAAGGGCCGTGTGAAAGAAAAGAGGGGAAGGCAGGGAAAGGTCAAGAACATGTCACAGGCGGCGGCACACAGACGAAAACGGCAGTGCAAGGAGGAATAGTATCGCAGGGAGGAACTGCAGCAGGGAAGGAGATAAGACAGTGAGAGTGAGACAAACTAAGGTTTTTTTTTTTTTTTTAATTCCTTCTTCTAGCTTTAAGAGCCCGCATTTCAGCAAAGAAGTGTTTAAAACACAGTTTTTTTCACAATACCAGACTCACATTTCAGCAAGGCCTGTTATAAAACGGTTGGCCCAACGTCCATGATCCTATGTTCCCACTTCAAAATCATGAGTTTGTTCATGCCGCACACCTCCAGCAATCCTGACCGTATCACAGCTCAGAACCATGGCCGTGGATCATGGAATCATACGATTCTATGTGGCAGCTCGCGAACTTGGCTACATTTCTCTCAAGTCTCATCTTCTTATGACGCTGCCACCGAAACTGAACAGAGACACCTCTTCGGAAAACAAAATAAAAAGGATGCATGACCAAGTGAGTGAGAAATAGACAAGTGATCTGCTAATAAAATCTACTCCACTGCACAAGCTCATGCTCATTATCTGTATATTTATTGCAACAGATTGCAGATATTTTCCTCAATTTTACAATATCTCTCTTATTTCCAATACAACTCTTAATAATTAAAACTTATCATTGTGATTTGCTTCCTTAATATTGACAAAAATCATGAACAGAGTTTTCACTTTCTATAAAATGATACCAAGGAAAAAACAAGCAAAGTTGGAACAGTGTCTGAAATGACAAAACTGGTTAATCACTATAATAGCTGATAGCATATCCTAGGTTACAAACAAACTATGATTCTGCTTTTAACAGTTACATATGGAAAGCTCTGAATCTGATTAAAGGTTAATCTCCCTATAGAAAATCTCAAACTAAACCACACCATTTAGAACTTTCAAAATATCCCACTCAATTCACGCCCAATTCACAAATCAACAGATGCTCTTCCTAAACTATGTTTACCATTTCAGAAAAGGCATGCATCTAGTTCCTCTTACCGGCTACCACTAAACATCTAGGGGCCAAATGGCGCAATTGTTAACAACATGCAACATAAACAAATACGCCAACAAAGTGAGAATCCATATATCAGTGTCTCATTATCCTTTTTTTGACAGATGTAATCTTTTAAAAATAAAAATCCTTAATATAATTGGTATTCTCATCACAATTTTAAAGGCTAATCATATATGCATCCATTTGTACCAAGTTATGGACTTCCCATCTAGCTAATTCTACGGAAAAAGTTGAAAAGGTGTGATATTCTCATCACAATTTTAAAGGCTAATCATGTATGCATCCACCTATACCAAGTTATCGACTTTCCATCTAGCTAATTCTACGGAAAAAGTTGAAAAGGTGTGAAAATGAAAGACTCCGATAATTTAAGATAATAAACCCACATTCAGCTTGGATTTCCTGAACATATTTTGAATCCAACTCGAGGATCGCTTTGGTTAGAACGTAGGTAGTCACTCCCAGACTATGAAGCCCCGATATTTGACACAATTCGAATACGATAACGATACGGCGATATGGGAAATTTTTCAAAATTCCCGATATGATACGGCGTCAATACATTAAAAAAAAATTAAATGTAAAATTAAATATATAATTTCACAATATGTAAATATAACAAAAATTGATAATGATAATAACTTAACATTCACAATTCTCAAAATGAGCAACTGAGTGACAATGAAATGCACAATATTTTAGGTTTGTTTATGAACTAAAGCTTTGGTGAGCTGCTGCTGATTGTAGCTTTTGACAGTCATTGGTAAAACGTGATGCAACAACTAACCACTAATTGAAACATAAGATAGAATCATAAGATGAACCAGTTATTATCTTTTGTTAATTTGAAAACAAACAATTGTTTCCCAAAACAGAAGCCAATCTTTAAAACAAACAATCTTATTAAAAAGAGACTAATTTTTTTTTCATGAAACAAAAGAAGTGATTAAAGGGAGAAGAACAGACCATTAGAAAGAAGAATAGAAGAAATAGCAAAAATGTAAGAAAGAAGATGTGGCCAAAAGAAAAAAAGCAAAAATCCTCCACACGTATTGGAGCATGCAGCCGTATCAGAGTACCAAGTCAGCCGTATCACAAACGTATCGGTCAATTTTTTTTCTAAAAAAATAAATATTAATTGCTCGATACTTCCCCGATATGTATCGGGACGTATCGGACGTATATCGGTGTCGGATATGCGTCAGACACCAATTCTTCGCTATTTTTAGAGTATTGGGGCTTCTCAGCTCCCGGCCAATCCCGAGGGAGCAGCACATGACAGTGAAAAACCGCAACGGGACTGAGAATCCCAGACCACTTCTGGTTCACGGCTGCTCCATGTGGGAGAGCGAGTTCACGGTTCGTGTGATCCGGTTCGCAGGTTCTCGTTCCAGGAAATAATTATTATGCCCTTAAAATTTGAACAGTGGGTTTTTTGCACAACCCAAACCCTTTTCTCTGTTCTCCTTTGCATTCTTTCTCTGTATACGCCGTTTTCAACCCTAAACCCTTTCGTTGATTACATGCTCTCTGGTTTTTTTATCATATGTTTTTCTTGGAATCATCTACTACTTGAATAGACATTAAAAGACATATTGAATCTCTCCTGTTACATTGAATCTCTAACTAATAATTGCTTTATCATATGTATTTTTTGTTCTCTTCTGTTTTTATACAATCTCTCCTCTATTCTTATACAATCTATCCTTCGCACTCCCGCTACCTGGGATCCCGCTTTCCCACTTGTGGGGTTGGCCACTCCGCGCCTCTATCTGGGATTCACTACTCAGGTTAGAACACGCTCCACTGCCCGAGTGGCCATTCAATCAATCATTGTTATTCCAACTAAATGAATTAATCTTAATAACATAGTACACGTAGGTAGCTCGATTGTTGGGCTAAGCAAGAGATACAAGGCATGATCTACAAACTAACATTAACCACTAACTTGCTAACATTTGTCTATTAATAAAAACACAACAGCATACAATTCCCCTACCCTTAAACCCAAGTAACTAAGTAATTCTTATATTTGTGTATATGTTTGGTTTCTCTTTTGAAGGAGTCAAAATTTATTCCAGTGGTGTAATATTGATTTTGCCATGCTTGGATGTTCCAGTAGAATAGATTTTGCCTCCAGAATTGATTCTAACTTAAGCGACAATTAGGAGCTTTTGCCTCTACGATTGTAATTTTTACACTCGAATTTATCGTCCCACTCTAAATTATTGTATCCAAACATAAATCAATAAACATTCAACTCACTATACAAAATCATTTCATTCAAAATCAATATTTGTTACCACAAAACCAAACACACACACATGAAGGTAATCATCATTCACATACACGATCACATGCTAACATACAACGGAGAAATGGATCCGCGAAACAAACCTGAACCAAGTTCAAATCAATCTTGGGTGGACCAACTTGAGCCACAGCCAAAGAACCAAAAAAGTTCCCCAACAAAGCAGCATCATACACACCCAAACCCTTTACAATCCCAGCAGCAAACCCACCAAGAAAACAATCCCCCGCCCCAGTTGGATCAACCTGACAAGCTTCAAAAGGATCAACCAACAAACACCCATCTCTCCAAAAAACCTCACACCCATCTTTCCCATGCGTGACTACCACGCAACACCATTTTCTCACTTCCTCCAAATCAATAAACTCAGCTTCATCTTCAGAAGCTTTCAAAAACGCAACCTTTGGTAAAAGATGAAAAAATCCACTATCCTTCAACCCCACATGCCGCACACACCCATCTTCTCCTTCAAATCTTCGAATCAAACCCTGAACATCAACGAAAACATAATCACAAATCTCAAGCATTTTTTCCAATGTCTCCGGGAGAATCTCCCCAGCAACACCAACAGCCATTCCAAATAAAAACCTCGCCCCGGCCGGGATATCAGACGGGGTTATTGGATCACATGATCTGACCCGTCTGAGAATTCGGTCGGGGTGATTTGATCCGAAGTGGGCATGGAAGAGGGTGGTTTGAGAAGTGGGGACCACGAGAGGAAGGTGGGGTGTTTTGTGGGAGAAATCTGGGCCCACTTTGGAGATGAGATGGAAAGGGAGAGAGAGGGAGTCGAGGACGGTGGAAATGAAGGAGGCGGCGCCGCCGAGGGATTCAGCGATTATGTGGTTGTTGTGGAGGAGGATGTCGTGGGTGTAATTTCCGACGATGAGACCACGGTGGTGGGAAATGGGTTTGGAATCTGTGACCATGATGATGTTTTATGGGTCATGGAATGTTTTGTTTTATGATGATGAGTATGTGTCGTGAGAATCCATGCAAGAAGAAGAAAATTTGATGAAGAATTCTATGTGTATATGATATGATGATGGTGATGGTTTAGAAGGGAATATGGACGCGCGCCAGAATTAGATTTAGGTGTCAATTTGGAATGGCTGCTTAGAAGACACCAAGCAAGTGCTATTTATTTGAATGAATGAAAAATTACGACATTTGAATATAGAGCAGCAAAGAAACACATCTATGAGCAAAACAAGTTGATTTAAAGGAACTGTCCAATCACAAAGTAACATGTTGTTGGCTAAATTGGTAAAAATTGAGTCCATCTTAAGTTTGTAGGTTCAACTTTTGGTTAAGACTTCTTTATTGGATGATTTGTATAAATTTTGTTAGCACCAGTTGAATATTGAGGTTTATTTTGATTTTAGTGAACCCTCGAAGTAATATCTTGGTTTTGTTTTGTCTAAAAAAAGTAACATCTTGGTTGGTTAATGTTTTAAAAATTGAAATGGAGGTGGAATCGGTAACACTTCTAAGTTATGGTTCAATTGATTTAATCGGATAAATTACGGTTGACTTGAAAATGATGACTAATAAAAAACATTAAATACAATAAAAGGTATTAATTTATTTATTTTGGAAAAAATTGATTTTATTGAACCAATGATGGTTCAATTTCATATGATTTGATTCTTTGTAATTGATATTGGGGAGAAAGAAAAGGACAAGTTTCACATTGAAAAGATAATACTATTGATAAGAGTGTATAAAGATGATACACTTCTCGTCTTACAAGTCGATTCTGTAATGAGTTAGACTCAATTCAGGTGGTTGAACCAACCAATAGAATGACCAAATTCCCACTTTAGTTGATTGGGCCGTTACAATTTTGACAACGTTGCTCTTGATAACAGCAGAGCAGCAGCTAACAAATTCACAAATCTATGGTGTGAACCTTCAAAGGCTCTTCAACAAGCTAAGTGACATGAAGAGAGTCCAAAGCACAAATAACATGCGGAAAACCCAAGCACCAACTTAAGATCGAGGAGGCCTTGATAGTGCACATATATATCTCAACATAATACAATAGTTATCACTGATGTCAAAAAAAATCCATGAAGAAACGCCCCATTGTGGTTCTCTAATAATGAACACATTACACATTACCATCCACATTAAGAGCAATGTAATTGTCACAACTCTGGTGACAAAAGTAATGATTCTAAGAGTCATTGAACAACCGTAATAATACCTATATGATATATAAGATGTCATGCAATGTTATACGCTAAAGACAAATATGCGCAAGCCAACACAACCAATTGCCAATGTTGTCCAAACTGAAGTTATTCTTTCTCAATGGCTTCTTTGACTCATGATTTTCCCACCACACCATATTACAAGAATCGATTTATAAAATCTCTCAATTAATACACTAGTTCGGATCGCCTCAAGTTGTTAATGATAAAAAACTTTCTATTTCTTATTTTGACTGCGCACTACCAAAACCGGTCCAATAATCTTAAAAGTAAGTTAGCCTAAAACAAATTTTGATATATGATATATTTTTTGTCTGCGTATGAGGTCTTTCTGCTTACAAGAGCTTTAGTGGTCTTACTCTTGGGTCAGTTCAGTCACCATTCTCACTAAACATAAAATATTATAATTATCAAATGTGTTGTGTTCCCAAAACAACAATACTTGGTTTAAATTTCACAATTATGTCAATCTAACAATGTTTCTGTTGAAGTTTTTCCTTGGTATATGATATGAGCACGGGGTGATTCTCTAGTAGTAGTAAGGCATTTTGAAGTTTTTTCCATTCACACCCCTTCTTTGCACATTCGACCACTCACCTTCATCTCTTACATACTTGTCTTGGTTATCTAGTATGGAGAGGTTGGTCTATGGTAGCATCCTTCGAAAGGTGGCAAGTTTATATGCAATTGAGAGGATAACTTGAATATATGTAGCGACTAATGAAGAACTTTTGGATGCACAATATAACCTTATAAAGACATGATTTTGGAGTAAAAACGGTTGGAAAATGCACATTGTAGCTGGTGCAAGCCATGCATCACAGGATGTGTCTACAACAGCTATGCCATCACAAGCTTTAACGTCACATGTAAGATAATACTCCACCATAACTATCTAGGAAGATAATACTTCAAAGTGAAAATAAGTCAGATCCACGGACATGAGACATAAATCTACAATCTAATTTACATAAGGTCTAATCTTACAAACTTTTTTTACATCAATTAACTGATGTCGGAGGTTTTTAAGGAATTTTCATGTGTTAATATGACGTTTTTGAAGTCAGAACAACAATTTTCTAAAATATTTGTTGGGATTAGGGTGTTACATCTAGCCCCATTTTTGGCATTAATTTAGGGCCCGTTTGCTATAATTTTTTTTAAAATAGATTTTTGTAGTCTAATATATTTTTGTTATAATTTTTCAATAAAGAAATTTTTAAGGAAATAAATATTCAAATGAAAAATTCGTTTGAATAACTTATCTTAAAATGTCTCTCTAAGTATTTCATCATTTTGTTATATTTTTTTTTGGATACTAAAATTTTAAAATAATCTCTAAAAAAAAGTTATTTCAAATAGTTTTTCATAAAAATCAGTTTCGGAAAAATGTAATTTTGAAAAAATATGTGATTTTTACTATGTAAAATCTCGAACAATGAATATTTAAGTTAGAGAATGTCAAAATCTCTTTATTAACTTATACCTCTAAATACTATTATAGTTGTTCATATTTTAATGTGATTTACCCAGATTGATGTATTTTCTTTATATACTGATATAGATGATACGTCTGTGTGGTCCAATACGCACAAATATTTGTTTTTAACGTTATTTTGATTTCTTTAAAAAAAACAAAAAAAAAGTATTATTTTATATGAATTACTATTACTCGCGCCGACCATTTTCTTCTAACTCAACAGGTGAGTTTTTGGTTCTTTCTATGGTTTTATTTTTCTCTCTTAGTTTTTTCTCTTCTCTCTCTTATTCTGCTGTTTCATCTTTTTCATTCTCTCTTACTCTGCTATTTCATCTTCGTCATCATAATTCAATATGGGTAAATGCTTTTCTCTTTCTTTTGGTGATTGCTCTCTAGGTGTTTGTGTTTATGTCTCTATGAAATGGACAAATGGTTTTGTTTTTGTTTTGGAGTTTCTTTTGTGGGGTTGTTTTATTTTGATTAGTGTTATAAGGTCTATAATGGCGTTTGATAATTCAATTTTATTAATAGGGAATGAGTTTTCATGAAAAATCTTGTGGGGATTGCGCTTTAAAAATTATTATTATACACAGTGATACAAATCATTTCCTTCTTAATATAAGAAAAAAAGATGTTGTGGTAAAACCTAAATTACCCTTTTGGACACGTGTCACCTGTTGAACTACTTCAATTTAATATATTATTTAAATATTCCTTAAAAAAATACATTTACATTAAAAAATGAGGTGAGATTTATATGAATGTTTAATCTATAAAAAGAATCAAAAGGTTACTTTTAAAAAATGAATAAATAAAAAACAGAGAAGGTAAGAAGAAACAAGTGTTGTGTTGGGTTGGGAGGAAGAAATGAGAAAGACGAAGAAGAGCAGCAACAACAACAGTAGTACTTCAGATTCAGAGTGTTGTCAACATGCTGATGCTGATGCTGATGCTGATGCTTCTTCTCCTAAACAGCTTGATGATGGTTTCTTTGAAATCGAAACCATTCGCCGTAAAAGGCTCCACAAGGTAATAAATAAAATAAATATAGTATTATTAATTAACTCAACTTTGTTATGAATCTATTTATTATTGTTTTATTTGGATGCTGCTGATGATGCTGATACTGAATTAATAGGGTGAGGTCCAGTACCTGATTAAATGGTTAGTCACTCACTCTTCTTGCTTTTGTTTATTATTGAGAGATTAAATGTTGGATTATTGATTGATTGATTGATTAATGATTAATAGGCGTGGGTGGCCGGAGACTGCCAACACATGGGAACCTCTTCATAATCTACAGTCTGTTCCCGATCTCATCCATGCTTTTGATGACAGGTACTACTCTACTCATTAACCCTCCTTTCCTCTATGTATCTTTCATTTCATTTCTTCTTAATTTCAGCCTCAAATCAGCAGCAACATCAGCAGTAGCAGGAGGAGCAAAACCTCTTCGCAAGCGCACCAGACGAACCACCACCACCACCCACCTTCCACCACAAACTACTAATGCTCTTCCTACCCCCCTCCCAAATTCACAACAACACATTCCTCACCAAAATCAACCAACACCCATTCATGCTCAATCCAATGGGAATTCCCTTCACCGCAGAGGAACCAACCGCAGAAAATCTGCTTCCGTTAAAAGGTTCAAGAAAGAGGAATCTGCATCTCAATCTGCTCCTTACGTGGGGAATAATATCAATACTCATAAACTCATCACCGATGCTAAAACTGCTAGCAATATTGTCAAGATTATAAAGGCAATAGGCTATTCAACTTCTCTATCTTGCTACAAGCAGGATATTTTAGTCACCTTTATGGCTATGAGGTTAGTCACTCAAACTCCACAATTTATTCTTACACCTTTGCTTTTATAAATCTACTTGTTTTCTAGCTGAAAATGCCAAAACTTATGATTCTTGGACTTGATCATGTCTTGGCTATTTGTTTACTGTTATATGATTAGGTTAATGTTTCAGTTATTTGTTAACTGCTATAATGACTAGGTTATTGTTTGGGTGATTTGATCAGTACTATGATGATTAGGTTATTCATTTCGTGCTATAATCATCAGTTTCATAGCTGGTATGTTTAGTACTATAGTAATCAGGTCAATGGTTGGGTTATTTGTTTAATGTTAACGATTATTAGGTTAAAGTTGATCATTTGGTTACTTATATGTGGGAAATTAATTTTAGAGAAATGCTAGTAACACACCTTCTAACACACACTTTTCAACACACTTCCTTTGATTGGTTAAAATTCACATGGGTCCCACCAAATCATGTGGGTCCTAATCTATTTAAACCCAGAGCATACGTTAAAAGTGAGGGACTGTAGTTAATCAAGCACATAACTATTTCCAATTTAGTTAATATACTTGAAAGATTGTTATCTTTTGCTGATAAAATAGTTACCTAATCTTTAAAAATTTAAGGGGGGGGTAACATAAAGTCATTTTATTAGATTAGAGATAATGTAATTGCAAGTTAATTTAGAACTGTGTGCTTAGTATTGCAGTATTCTGTATCAAAAGGGGCACATGTTTGATGAAAAACATTTTAAGCCTCTGGATTATGTAAGGAAAAGAATCCCTTTTGCAGTCACCTTATCAGTCAGTTAAGAATGTTTGGTTGAGTTAGAACCTAGCCTCAAAATCTTTCGTATTTTCCATAAAAAAAATAAAAATCTTTCGTTATATTGTTTGTCCTGGACTCCTGGCAAATCAATACTTCGACAAAGCTGACCTAGATCACGCCAAATGGTTATCTTATTAATCACAATTTCAATTTTACCATGTCAGTACTAAGAATTGGTATGAAAAATGGTTTACTCGTCTTTATTATTGAGTGATTGTATGCATGAAAATTAAATTAATTTTAACACATATTTCTCTTTATTGTTATCTTTTGCGGAGAGAATATTTGGTCAACCTTCTGTTATTAAAATACTTGTCCATCTGCTAATATTTGCTAGTTCATTCACTCCTACGGTAGATTTAGTCAATAAAAGATTTATTTTCATAATAAATAGAGAATGAAATTTAGCTTGGAATATATTGAGAGTGAAACTATATTTTTTTAGTGCCCAAAGCAGCTGTTTGTTTTTCTTTGGTTAATAAAATAAAATGTCATTGTTCCAAAAAAAAAAAGGAAATGTTGTTTTAATGAAAGAAAAGGAAAGTTAATGCAATTAAGAAGCCGAGATTTCCTCAATTATGTCCAGTTTTATAGTTCATTTACTAGAGGATAGCCCTAATAGAGATTTTTTTTGTTTGTTGAGGGGAGCCCTAATAGTGTTAGAATTTAGGTAATGGTCGGTTTTATTGCTCTAACATGCCCCAGGCACTTTAGTTCTATGGGCTGGAAGTAAAGAATACACTTCGCTATTTTATTTTATTTTTTTGTGCTGAAATTTACCCTTAGAGGAATGCGGGTGGCAAGGAGAAAACTCATACTAGCTTATTAGGAAAGATTTGTCATTGACTTTACATCCCTGACAATTAGTTAATCCACCACATAAGGCTAAAAATAACAAGCCATGCATGTTATTTATTCGGGCTTGGAGTGCACATCAAGATTACTTCTATTGGGCTCCAGTTACTATTATGCAGTTGCTACAATTTTTTTATATTTATAAAAAATTTATTCGAAGAAGAATGAATATAGAAAAGGAAGGCATACTCTGCAAGGACACAAGTAGAAACAGAGAAAGAATTAGGAAAAAAACAAAACTTTCACAAATTTTGAAGAAAAAAACATTTTAGTGTTTAGTCCTACATCTGCAATAGAGATTCCTTGGAAGAAGCTGTAGATAGACACCATGAGGAAGCCTAAAATGATCATGTATGTTGTCAGATATAAAGAGACGATGAGTTAGTGAACATTTGAGCATTGTGATCAGATACGATCAGAATACTTGTAATTTGTTGTCACTACTAAACTTTGAATACAAGAAACAAAGCCTAAGCTTCAAGTTTATATAAGAGAAATGATATTAGTACAACCATTTTTCGACAACTAATGTGACAACTTTCTCTCTCATACTCACATTATGTTTTTACTTTCTCTCTCTATTGCTTTGGTTTTTGTGTCAATACTTCATTTTCTTTGTAAATCAATGGTTGTCACATAAGTTTTCATTCAAATAGTTGTTCAAATAAAACAATTTTATATAAATACCATCTGTCTACAAAACTAGTAGGCGAAAAATGATTTTGCCATACCTTACTTGAATTTATGGGAGCTTAGGACTTCAATGCCTTATTTGATTTGTTGCAAAATTTGTATTTTTCCACCTCTTTCATGGAGATTGAAGTGAGCTAGATTACTTT
>Ga0315914_1005791_pt1 | contig 17826 bp, 13 predicted proteins | sample MpolenodulesMG_FD_203920 | JGI IMG/M metagenome (GOLD analysis project Ga0315914, IMG submission 203920) | Medicago polymorpha root nodule microbial communities from Los Angeles, California, United States - elongated nodules | ecosystem: Host-associated > Plants > Roots > Nodule | place: USA...
ATATGAAGTATTTTGATCTAATTGAGGTTATTATTTTGCAGAAACTCAACGACAGTTCTGACATAGACTATGAAGTGCTTAGATCTAATTGAGGTTACTTCACATACACTGTTAATTTTCATATTTCTTCAAGATTTGAGTTGTATAATTTTCCTATGTTAATTCTTTGTCCCCTAGATAGGTTTCAAAAACAGAAGATTATCTTTTAAAGAAAGTTTTGTATGTGAAGTAATTTTCGAATATGCAATTTGTCAAGATTCAAACCAGCTAACTTTACTAAGATGCTGGAGGCTGCAAAAAATTTAAATCACTTGATTTCCGTGGTAATTTTCTCTCTATTGAAATTTTTTAGTCAACTCGAAGACTACTTTCATGTAATTCACCATGTTTGGAAATTCATTCACATGTGACATTCCCCTTACAAATTAGTAATTTGTCCACAATTTAGGTATTAAGGAGACTTATATCAATATAAATGCTTTGAGTTTAACTATTCCTTTTGGTTCAATTCTTGAACATTTGAAATCTATGTCCTATGAAAATTCTGTTGAAGATGGTTTGACGGTGATAAAGATGTTGATTCTGATGCTCCAAGTTTAGCTCCAAAAGATAATACTCTGACTCTTTTGTTATCTGTTGAGGATGGTGAGCATGTCTTGGAAGATAGGAATAAGAGCAATGATTGAAGGCTGTCAAGAGACATAATCGGCCAGTCTGAGACTCAAACAGAAAGCTACAACTATTTATCTGAAGTAAGCATAGCTGATCTTGAGCAAAGAATTAGTCAATAAAGCATAGCATATCTAAAGAAAAAAAGGTTAGGCCTCAATTGAAAACATTATTGTCTCATCAAACTAAAACATTACTGCTTATTTACATATGTTACATATCTCTTGACTATCCTCGAACCCATAACGAATAGAGTTAGAAAGTAACACTCCATTTACTAACAGGTTACATATATAAAGATTTGCAAGAAAGATAATATGCATTAATTTATTTTGTATTTCTCTTTTCTTTCCCTCTGATTTATAAGAATCATATGAGTAATTATATGATAATTGGATGATATATTTATGCAGAACCTAAATTAAGTATTTAAATATTTTTTCATTTTCTATTCGTTGTATGTTTGTCTTTATTATTTTTACCTTTCCATCCATTATACTCAAGGCATGCTTACATGGTTGCAGACAAGATAAATATGTGGATCTTTTTACTTTTATATGATTTTTCAATGTACATTGTTTGTGCATGATCTAAATGTTACTTTGTTGCTTGCCTTTCTTTCTATGTCCTCCTATCTTACATCTCATCTTTTTCTTCAATTGTGAATCTTTTCTGCTATTGATTTTGAAAATGCATTTCTCATTGTAATCTCAAATTTCAATATTTATCCTTCTATACATGATCGTTCCTCTTCTTTTCACTTTTAGCAACTTTTAAGGTGATTTTATTCGTTACTATTTTTAAAATGTATTTGAGCAGAGGAAAGAATCAAGTGCAAGCATGATTGTTCTTTTTTGGTGCATGGCTTGGACCAAATGGAAAATTGTTTGTATATGCAAATTATGAGTGTGAAGGGTCATGTAGCTGCAAGCGGCATATCATATATTTATGAAGGTCAACTTAAGCTTTCATTATGCTATGATTTATGTATTTTGATATATGTATGTAATGAAATTTGTAAGTCAGAACTACTAGGGGGTGTCTTTTGAAGAACGTATCACATTCCATAACAATTAACAATGAGTGGCATGTACCGATTGCATCCATTGATATCTTTAATTTAAGTTGAATGATTCTGACCACAAGTGGGATTGAACACTTCAATTTGTTAGTGAATCAAATCTGCATTGCTTAAAAACTGGATTAGTGTGTGTGCAAATTTAGCGTTCTCAATTTGTTAGTGAATTCACACTAATCCACAATGTGCTAATCCAAGAACTATATTTATGATAAGACTTATATGTGGATTTATGTTTATAAAACGGCTTATATGAGAACTATATTTTATTTTAGAATAATATGTTTTTCTTGACAAGTATTATGGACAAACAAATTGATGTCTCTTTAGTCGGTAAGATCCGTGCGGAGCACGGGTCAATGGTCTAGTATAATTATAAAATTTGATCCGTTTGATCCCCACTTTGGATTCCCTAACCTCTTGCCATAGAGAATAACCTAAATATTATTTGGGCAGCACAAATAAAAGTATACAATAGAAAAGGATTAATAATATTTATTTTTGAAATAAGGAATTATATGTATTTTTATGTGTAAACGTTTTATTTGAGATTATGATCATACAAGTATTTCTCACCCAAGAAATGTGTGAAAAAGACGACATGATTAAGAATAGGACATGATTTTGACATCGATATTTGTACTGAATAAAATGTTACTTTTTTGTCAACTTTGTTTTTTTACTTTTTGAATATAGAGATCTATTGTTGTAACATAACTACAAACAAAAATATATATGTTGTTAATCAATTTTTTAAAATATATCTCATTAACCACTTTTACATTGACTACTGTTGGAACATTGGTGTGAAGTTGAAAGAAAAATTGAAAGATTAAATACCAAGTAATTATACTTTGATCTAATATTGTGTGAAATGAAAAAAATAGAGTGTGAGATTCCGACATAAAATAGAATACACACTAATAGTGTTTAAATTGCAGTATTTAGTTTTAAATACTTAATAACGATAAAAATAATAGTAATTATTATTTTTATTCGTGAATATTACTTTCCATAAATTTAGCTTATGGTAGTTGTGATAAGAATAAGAATAATTACTTGGTATTTAATATTCCAATGGTATTCAATTGAGTTTCTTATATTTCCTTCATTCAAATCCAATGAACTTGTTTCCTCCACTTTTGTGGATTTGTTTCTTTTTAGTTTTACCAACAAGTGTTGTTGGACATATTAATGAATAAGTTCCATTTTAATCTTATCTATTAGAGTAACTGCTGCCGCAATTTTTGCTTAAACAGTTACAAAATTTATATATAAATAGAGGACTCCACTCAGTTCTAAAATCACACCAAAGAGTTTCTATTGAGTTGTCGAGAATTCTTTCTCTTTTCTCCCTCCAGCTTGTGTTGACGAGGTATTCTTCTCCTCATCTCATTTTTCTGCCCCTTCGAAAATTAGAGTATAAGAGTATTATTAAGACCTTAGTCCCTATTCTGGGATATTAAGAATGCTCTTAACAGTATATAAATATTCTTTCAATATTTTTCTACTTGAGGAGTAATTAAAAAGTCAAAATGATGGTATCACCATATTTGAGTGGTCGTAGTGCTATATTTATATTTTGAAAAACTTAAAGTTAGAATGGTGGTAACACCATATTTGAGTGGTCTCAGCACCATAACAAAGTGGTAACAATATCATATTAAAGTGGTTTCAGTATTAAAGAGTGGTCTTAGTACCATATTTAGGGATGTAAATCTCGAACAGTTTTCTACAGTGCAGTAGTTAACCGTACAGTTGTAGTTGAACTTGTTTTATCCTGGAGGCGGTGTGGTTGATAGTCCGCCTTGCACAACTTTGAGCAGTGCCACGAAACGTCTTAACATGCTTTAAAATCAATACTTCTCCTCAAGATTAAGCCATGTTAATCCACTCGAATAGACCTAATTAAACTCTATTCAAGTAGGTTTAGGTGTTAGGAACTCACATGGATGCATACAGAACCCAAAAAGTACGAAAAGACGATGTTCTCTGACCTTCCACAAAGTGCACGCTCCATGAACTTAGGCACGGGTCGTGCTATACCTGAAGCAGACCGTGCTCTTTGCTCTGACAGCAAAGTTGCACATTTTCGTGTTTTCGCACGCGGGAAAAAGTCTGATTTTTCATCCATTTTCGATCTCGTTTCTACCGATTCGTCCCTAACTCTTAAACCGTTAATACACACTCCAAAAACATTGTTTCCCAACCCAAAATAACTTAATTCAAACCAACCAAAATGACTTATTTTCAAAAGTGCTTAAAAACGGATGTTAGCTTAAAAACCAATTTCTCCGAAACGATTTCACATTCAAACATAACAACCAAAAACAGTTTTTCTAATCCATATAACTCATCAAAACCATTCCTTGAATTCACTTAAAATCAACTTAAAATCATCAACGTCAAAATTCATTCACTTTATCCATTTTCACAAAAACCACACAATCACAACAACTTACCACAACAACACATTTATCAACACCCAAGACATGAATTAGCATCAACAACACAACCCAACAACAATCTAACTATAAATTCATGAGTTCATCAACAATCAACAATAACAACATCGCTTTTCAACATTTTAAGCTAAAAGTTCAACATAATCACTTTAACACATAATCACCATGAAGTTTAAGCATAATCAACAAGTTTATGTCCAATTTCACATACCCAAATTTATCACACAAACATGAGCACCAAAATCAACATTAAAAATCACAAAAATCATAAGTTCTACAAAAGTACTTATGACCGAAAGGTGAAAAGTGAAAATTGAAAATTCTAGCTTTAATTGATGGAAAGGATCTATCCCCCTTACCTATAAATTCAATTTCTTGTAACTTGGGCTTCAATCTCCCTATAGATCAAGCTTTTCTCCTTCTTCAAGCTCTATCATCTTCTCTCTCTACCTCTTCTCTTATGTTTATGAAATGAAAAATGAATGGGAAAACCTAGTTTTCTCTTAAAAGTTATGCTTATATAGTCACTTCTTAATTGGGCTTGGTTTCTAACTGTCATAACCAGGGGTGGGCAAAAAAACCAAAAACTGAACTAAACTGTTGAACTGAACTGAACATAACAAAAAAAAAAAAAAACTGAACCATTACTAATAGTTCTGAAACCGAACTGAAATAGTTCAGTTTAATTCAAAACAGTCCAGTTCGGTAGCTAAAATTCAATTTCATTTGTTTTTTTTCATATTTTTTTCAAAGGTATCAATAATAGCAGTTCAGTTCAAAACAGTTAAGTTCGGTTTGAAACAGTTCAGTCCAGTACAGTTATTTTAAATTTAGCAAATAGTTCAGTTCAGTTCGGTTCAATTTTCATCCCGAACTGAACCATGCCCACCCCTAGTCATAACGAGCTTAACATTCTTACTAACTAATTCTCAAGAGTTACTACTCAATTAAACCGTTAAAACATCGAATAATTACTATCTCTAAATAATTACTCCAACTCACTAGTAACTTAGTAAAAATAATCATTCTCACTAAAACGATAAAAATAACCTTTTTAATAAAAATGACTAATTTACCCTTACTCGCCAAATGATCAAAATACCCCTTAATCTAAAAATGACTAAAATACCCTTCTAGGCAAAAATATTAACTAATCCCAATAAAATACACATAAGGACAATTAATCACACACAACACACATATAATAAATAATTAAAATAATTCTAGCGAAAAACGGACTGTTACAAGTAACCCTCGGGGTGTTGAGGAGCTCTCGGTCTGTACTGGCGTGAGTAACTCCCAAACTAATGTGAGGATCTCTTTATCCATGTCGTAACCCAATAGGTTTTAAGACGCATCCATCATATGATGTCGCCTGCTTAGTAGATTCAGGTCGGACTCAAGCGTAGTCAGATTGGACATCCAGCCAGTCCAAAAAGTATAAAATGTTATTTTAAATACAAATTCTACTTGTTTTTGTTACCTTAAAAAATTCATAAAATTTACTTTTTACATAGGGACTAGAACAAATTACATTTTATTTTAGACCATTACCAAAATAAAATAATTAAACATCTAAAAATCACATTTTATATACTTTTTATTTTAAATCTGGCAAATTCTTTGTCGTCGTAAGCTTAAATCAATTGTTTGAGACAATACATAAAATATGCAAGGTCCGAGGTTCAAACCCCGACCGCCACAAAAAAAATCTGACAAATTCTTTAAAAAAGAAACTCTCCACGAATAAATTTATCACTATTGCACTCATTGAATTCAAATCTAAGAGTTTATTTACCATCTTATCTTATTCAAGTAGTTTTGAATGATTTTTTTTTTTTTTTAGGGGTAGTTTTGAATGATTTTTAAGACAAGTAAATCTTAATAAAATACTACCATGGGACCCATGCAAAGCCGATTAATGACACCACGTGGTACACATCGAATGGGATAAACTAAACCAAGACACAGATTAATCTGATCTGAAGGGTATAAAAGTAAATACATCCATTATTACCGCCGTCTTCGTCATTCACATCACAACAATGGGCCCATTCCGTGATCTTCAAATTTTTTGGATTTTCCTTCCTTATACGAAACCACTCGCTCCCAAAAAATTCAGCACCCTTAATTTCGAATTCACGATAATAAATAAGATAAGGCTTGTTGTTTTGTTTTGTTTTGTTATGTGTATGTGAAGGAATAACGAACGAAGAAAATGGGAAGAGCGTTCGTTTACGTGATTCTTGGTGGTGGTGTATCAGCTGGTTATGCTGCTCTTGAATTTGTTAAACGTGGTGTTTCCAATGGTGAACTTTGTATCATTTCTGATGAATCAGTAAGTTTTTTATTTTTAAATTTGTTTTTCTTTTTTTTCTTTGATTTTTGTTTTTTTAATGTTGTGTCTTGGGAACTGTTTATTTCTGTTTTAGTTTTATTGATGCTCTTAAGTCAGAGCTGGTATACGCTGTGGATAACATACACAGACATCGGACACAACACTGATACGTGGATAACGATAATACTTTAAGAGGATGAATTAATTGTGTGCAGTCACATGTGTCGTCAGACATCGGATATGCCTTCGATGAGAAGTAACGGTGTTTTAGAGACTAGAGAGAATAAGGCATCAATCACAAACTTAGACTCTAGACAAAACACTGATACCAACACCGAAAGACGTAATTAGCTATGAAGCACAAACTAAGACATGGACATAGACAAGGACACTTGACACGACACAGACATGACAACACCGATAATTTGAGATGTTGGACAAGTACGTATCTGACACTTGTACATGCCTAATCCAAGGAATATCTGTGCTTCATAGGTAGTTAGATATCGATAGTAATCAATGAAAATAAGAATCCAATACACTTCCTCACGCCAACACTATTGGGTCTGGTGTGTGTATGTAAGTGGCGGGTGGCTTGATCAATAGCCTCTGATTCCATAATAGGTTTGTATATTGGGTCTGCAGCATCCTTACAAAACCGGCTTGTAAGGTTAGAGCCAGAGGTGTCATTCTTTACAAAAACTTTTATCAATAGTCCTATATTTTCTATGTAACACTTGGTTTTTTCCCAATAATCACATGTCTCAGACCGACACAAGTCGGACATTGGACACACATTTGATACGAAATATCAGGGCTATATATAGACATTTTATTACCTTTGTTTTTTAATCATAAACATATAAAGATTCACCAATGTTTATCCCAGGTAGCTCCTCTCTGTTTTATTGTTATTGTCGCTTTTACTATTAAGCCCAAACATAACTCTGAACACAACACTGATATTGACACATAAGTAGTAATATTAAAATTTAAGGAAATAATAGTGATTGAATGCAGGGTCTGAAGTTTTATAACTTACTTTTAGAGTTATATAGTAAATTACTTTATGGCCTTGTGATTGGTTAATTACTAATCAATTTTTGCATAAAAATAGTATTTAGGGAAGGTCTGATGCGCGAGTGTGATGTGTCACAGAAGTCGTGGGTACGTGTTGACGACTAGCTAGTTAGGCTAACGAGAGATGGAATTTGAGATTTGGACTGGTAGAATAAGAGTTTTGAGTCTTTTTTGTACTGAGCATAGAAAGGGCCTAAAAAAACCACCAAAACTACTATGGCAAACTGTTGTTTTATTCTGAAGCAAACAAAATATATGATATAAATATTAGATTTTTGTTTATGGTCCCCTTGAATTTTAATTCCTGACTACAACACTGATTGGATGTAACCACATGTCAGACACCAGACACACCTTTGATCTGAAGTGTTGATGCTGTATAGACATTTTATCTCCTCTGTTTTGTAATGGTAAATATATAAAGTTGATAAATGTTTATCTCAGGTAGCTCCTTATGAAAGACCTGCATTAAGCAAAGGATATTTGCTTCCAGAAGGTATGAACTCTTTCACAACTGGTTATTTTGAGTGATTGGTTGATAAAATTACTCTCTTTGACCAATCCAATTCTTTTATGTTATTTATTCTGTACAATGAACAATCCAATACTTTAATTTGGAATTGGGTCAAATTTAATTTTGCTCTTTGGTTATATGGCCATCTTAACTTCATTGACTTATAAAATTTGAATATAAGAACAAGCTATATTACTTAGTTGGGGGGTAATTTTGTATGTTACTGGGGAGACTAAAATATAAACTTCAATGTGGTGCTCTTGATATTTGGTTGTTTTGGCTCTTTGGGCGGAGTGTTATTTATTGATGAAGAAGTAAACAGAAAGGAGCTACCTGGGCGGAGCTAACTTCAGGGTGATTAATTGATAATGATAATGTTGTGAATTTGAAAGATTTAACTGGGAACTTAGGATTGTAGTTGAATTAGGAGGATTTATTGCTTTATTTCCTTGTTGTTCAAATATAGAATTTTCACCTTTCCGTTCATTCCTCCTTATTGTCTCTAAAATAGAAAGTTTATGGAATGTCTGGTTGCTGAAATAAATCTGTAACCTACAGCTGCTGCTCGGCTTCCATCCTTTCATACATGTGTTGGCGCAAATGAGGAAAGGCTAACTCCGAAATGGTATAGAGAACATGGTAATTATACTATTTTACGTCACAAGTTGATATATCCATGAAGTAATTAGTTAGCCTACTCTATTTTCCCCCCTTGGTTAGAACATATTAATTGCTTTTGTTGGCTGTTTTATTTGTTGTCTAGCTTAGATCTGGTTCAATACTTGATACATGATCCTATTTAGATTCTGTGGTCCACCTTAATTAATTCTTTCTGATTGAAAAATCATTGGAAAATTGTTTTACTGATTTTCAGGTTGAACTGTTGTATTAAGTACCTAAAAATGTATTAAATAAAAAATGATTTTTTTTTATGCTTAATCCTCTAGATAACTATGGTCGTTGGTGAAAATTAATGAATAATGGCATATGATGTAGCAGCCAACGCATTTAAAATTTATTAATTTGTTTGATCATCTCCAGTTGCATCCAGTTAGGTGGTTTAGCCGAGGAGTAATTCAGTGTTTGACAGTAATATGTATCCGACATTTAATGGCAGAAGCTGTAGTTACTTCTGAACATCATATACAGCCATGTTTTATCAGTTATTTTCTGTTCTCTTTCATGCGTAGTTTATTTCAGGTGGCAGTCTTATCTATGTAAAACTGAGTTGAAGACTTTCTACAATAAATCTTTCTATTTTTCTTCAATAATTAGGTGAAGCTTGAAAGTCAAATGTAAGAAGAGCCAAATTAAATGCATTGGCTGATGATTTTTGTTCATTTCAATTGGTAATAATATTCATGTATTCTTCCAGGAAGTAATTTTTTGTTTTGAAGTATGTAAATGTTTTTGATAGGTAAATAGGTAAATATAGGCAATCCTCTTGGTTAGTTAGTAGTTAGTTGGGGGTTGGGATAATCGGAGAAATGTAGACAAGAAGAGGTGTTGAGAGGAGGATAGCAAGATATTGAGAAGAGTTTGGGGCCTTGTGGCATGGAGGTTGCAGACCCTCGAAATTCTGAGTTTGAGCTGTATTCTAGGGAGATTTTCCTCATTCTTATGAAATACCGGGTTTGTAGCAGTTATCATCAGTCAAAGATACTCATTTCTATTAAAAATTATCATTCGTCTTTGTTCAATGTTTTTATATTGTAATTCAAAAGATGTTCATAGCTGAATATCTAATTCTTGCAATTATTATTCCTTTTCAGGAGTTGAGTTAGTTCTTGGAACTGGAGTTAAGTCTGCTGATGTGAAACGTAAAACACTATTAACAACAACTGGGGAAACCATAAGTTACAAAGTTCTCATTGTTGCCACTGGTGCTCGGGTATTAAAACTAATCTTTCAGTTCGAGTTTTTCTGCTTTCAAGAATCAGTTTATCTTGTTATATTTATTGCATGCATGTCATGATTTAAAAATAATAAAAAAATGAAAGAAGCTTTGGTAGTTTCCATGATATCTCTTGTAACGTTTTTTTTTATTGGTTTTTAATTTTTGTAATTTAATATCATTGCCCTTAAAATACATGAAACTATTAGGCCCTAGGAACATCATATCGACACTGAAAAATCTTTCTGTCCTTATTAACATAATATGTGGGAATGATCGAAGATGATTTCACCAACGCACCTACTTAGTAGACTCTTAACTTTCTTTACAGAAGTATATTAAACTTGTGTGCAATGTCAAGTGTAGGCTTTGAAGCTTGAAGAATTTGGGGTGAATGGATCAGATGCAGAAAATGTATGTTACTTACGGGATATAGCAGATGCAAATAGGCTTGTGAGTGCTATTCAATCTTCTCCTGGAGGGAATGCCGTTGTCATTGGTGGTGGATACATAGGCATGGAGTGTGCGGCATCTTTGGTGATCAATAAAATCAGTGTAACAATGGTCTTCCCAGAAGAACATTGCAGTAAGTATTCAATTTTAATTTTATTGTCTGTCAACTCAGTGTATGGGATCAATGTTCATTTGTGTGTTGATCTAAATAAAAAACAGCTTGAAGCTCTTATGGATAACAAACGACCTCAAAGACTGATGGGCATTTTCTATATTGGATTTATTTTACAGTGGCTCGATTGCTTACCCCAAAGATTGCAAGCTACTATGAAGAATATTATAAATCAAGAGGAGTAAATTTCGTTAAGGGAACTGTTTTATCATCATTTGATTTTGACGACAACGGAAAGGTACATCAATTTTTTTGTGGGAAATTTATCCTCTAGGAATATTTGGTCGTATAAGGAGAAGACCAGTAGAGGCCGTACCGTAATAATAAGCATTGGTAACTTTGAGTATAGCTTGATAACTAGACAAAGGAAAACTGTAAGACTTTGTTAAGGAGTTTGGGGGAAGAGGGTTTTGAGGATAAAGGAAGAAGGAAAGGGAAGGGAATAAATAAGAGAGTAATCTCCCACCTTGTATGGAGTTTTTTTTTTTTTCCTTTTCTCTTCATTGGACGAAAACCCTGGTAGAACTTAAAATATGCATTGAAGGAGGACTTTATAATGTTTTGAATAAATTTTCAAATCATTCCCGTATCGCTTTAATACTCTTAAATCAAATACAGTATTAGATATTTTTCTCTCAGCTTCTCCAAAAAAACTCTTCTAAATAAGGTCAAGAATTTTCTCCTATTTCCTTCCTTCCCTCTCCCTCCTTTCCAGCCTAAGAGAAACAATTGAAAAGACCTTCACCTTAATGGCATTTCAAAAAAATTTGGTCTGTAATAGAACATAGTAGTAGTATTACTTGATAGTTGTTGGTGATCCCACCTAGAATAAAAGCCTTTTGTTATGATCAGAACTTTTCAGTGGTATCGGTGGTTTAAATTTCAAAACCTTTTTATATTCAAAATGAGATAATTAGAGGAATCTAATGTAATGATTTTGTAATTTCTAAACCAGTGGATAATGGCTTCTAACATATCCCTTGGAAGTAAAATTTCCTGGTTCATGATAACCAACCTTATGGATATCCTCAGCATCATTCCTTTGATCAAATCAAGCTATAACTTTAGTTGACTGATCTGTTTTGCAGGTTACAGCTGTTAATCTTAAAACCGGAACAAAGATATCTGTGGACATGGTTGTAGTGGGAATTGGAATACGACCAAATACAGGTCTGTTTGAAGGTCAACTTACTTTGGAGAAAGGTGGAATCAAAGTAAATGGAATGTTTCAATCAAGCAACAGCTCCGTCTATGCTATTGGAGATGTTGCAGCATTTCCAGTCAAAGCATTTGGTGAAATGCGCAGGCTTGAGCATGTTGATTCAGCAAGGAAATCTGCAAAACATGCGGTTTCTGCCATAATGGAACCGGAAAAAACAGGCGAATTTGATTACATTCCTTTTTTCTACTCCAGAGTCTTCACTTTGTCATGGCAGTTTTTTGGTGATAATGTTGGGGAAGTTGTCTATTATGGAGATCTCTCAGCCGCAGGTAGCACATTTGGAGCATATTGGGTAAACAAGGGTCATGTTGTTGGAGCTTTCCTTGAAGGTGGAACTAAAGAAGAGTACGAAGCCATAGCCAAGGTCACTAGGTTAAGGCCAGCAATTGAAGACTTGGCTGAGTTGGAGAGGCAAGGTTTGGCATTTGCAGTCACAGTTAGTCAGAAACCAGTGGCATCACCACCGCCAATTGAGGTTAGCAGCAGCAATTCCGTTCTACTTTTGGAAAGACCATTATATGCTTGGCATGCTACAGCTGGGGTCGTTCTTGCTGCATCAATAGCTGCATTTGCATATTATTATGGAAAAAGGCGCCGCAGATGGTGAAACTTCTGAGAAGGTTACTGATTTGTGGTTAAGGGCTTCAACAGACTTTAGACAGATTTTCATGCTGCAATATTGTATCCTATCCAATTCACTGGATTACAATTCTTCAGTTGCATTGTTCATATACAAGATTGTTGTACTAAAATCAAAAGAAAAATACAAATTACCATCATTCAGAAGCTATTCCCACAAGAGTTCATAGCAAAACAAGTCATGTTTTCAGTCCATATTATAATCTCTTTTACATCTCATATGATGTTTCATTCTAACATGACTTGTCTCATAGGAGATGTCAGCTGTTTTTATTTTTTATTTTTAAAATAAATAATTAAATAATGTTCTTGAACCAAAGTGACATATAACTAGATTTAGTTTCATTTTAACATGACCGTTTCATATGAAATCATCTTAACTCGTTTTTAAAGGTAAATTATGGTGTTGAATAGTGGCTTTATTTTCATTCATACATAGAGTACCCTTTGTTCTTCTTGCTTTATTTTAGAAGTCGTCCTTCACCAATGATATCTCCACCAGTAACAAAATTTACTACTGTATATTAAGAAACTTTGGGATATACTTTCAGGCTGGATTGTACGTACAAAGCAAGCACACTATCACAGAGTCAATCAAAATGATATCAATGTTTGATTTCTACTCCTTGCAGTCAAGGAATCAAGTAGTTGGCACACTAGGACTTGTTCGGATCAAGATCAAACGGCCTAGTTTATAAGTTTGGTAAATTATCTGTTCGGTGAGGATGGATGAGAGGCAACGGTGGGAGAAGATGCTCCGGTACGGTGACCTTGAGTCTTCGCGGTGGGACGAAAGGTGCTTACAGGCACGTTAGCACTCAAACGATCAAGTCCAAGCTTTTGGCCGTCAACCATTATTTCCTTAGGTTCTTCACCAACTATTTCAATAACATCTTTTTCAATGGTTCCTATGACCATCTTTTGTTGCAATTCAACCTCTAAGGACTTCTTGATTTTATTCTCGGCCAAATAAGTCGTAACCCTGTTCCAAGCATCTTGCTCATACATGATAATTATTTTCAATATTCTTCCGAGTTGGGGGAATCAAATCTTTCACAATGGATTTTGTGTTAGATACATCCCTTTCCCTCATTAAGCTATGAGTTGGGTGAAGCCTTACAAAACTCACATCTATCTGGCCGGTAGAACCATTTTCAGCAGAGCATGTTGCAATATTTGCCAAACTTCTCTCAAAGATGTTTCTTGTGACTTGATTGACCTCAACAAGAAAATAACTTTGATCTGCTTCAATATTTTCGGCCAAACCATCATCCCTCCAGATTACAATTCTCTGGTGCATAGATGAAGGAGCAACACCTATTCGATGTATCCATTCTCTTCCTAAGAGAATGTTAAAGTTAGCTTTTGATGGTACCACCATGAACAAAGTTGATTTGGTGACGGTTCCCACTATTAAATTCACTTGGAGGGCACCAAGAGAAAGTTCAGCTTTTCTTTCATAGTTCGACAGAATTATGTTGAGGTTTCAAATTTGTGTCAAATTTCCCAATCTTCTTAAGTAAAGCCTGTGGGTATTTGTATTGGCTGCATTGTTGCTAAAACAAATATCCTTGTATGTGTTGTTGGAACCAATGTTCCAACATGTGGTTAGGCATCTCTGTAAGATGTTGAATACGATGTTTCAACATCTTGGCACAGTTCAGTGTGCCTGGGTTCATGCCTATTTGTACGCGCGCCCTTTATTGTTGAAGGAAACAATATTTCCTTATCTTATTGACCAAGCAACGCGCATATCTTTACAGAATCAGTTGTGGAATATTCCTAATGTAGTGTTTATATTTTAGGAAATATTTGTATTTATTTTGGACGATCCTAAAGATGTTCCGACATTTTAGGACTTTCCATATTTGTTTCTGATTTCTCTTTTGCAGATTAGCTGAACCGGTCTGCTTTGTTCTGAAGCCCAACTAAGTATTTGCCCAAGCTGCTTCAGTATATAAACAAGACTTCAAGACCTAATTGATCATTCAAGCCGTCATTCTAAAAAGTTTAGATTTTTAGGGTTTTGAGTCTACATGTGGTCTACTCTTGTATCATGTTGATGCAAGTTTAGAACCTTTATTGTGAGCCTTTCTTGTATCGTTTGTGATACTTATTTAGGACTGTGTGTTGAGTTTGATACTCCTGTGTACTACACCAAAGCTTGTAAGCAAGGTGTTAGTTCTTGTGTTTGAAGGTAACTTCACTGTTTGATTTGTATTTAGGTCTGATAGGTCACAGGGGCTGTGACTGACCATAGGATAGTGAGATGAGATCTCAGATCTAGGAGTTCGTAGGTTGAAGTCTATACGGGTAGGTCCTAGGTCTTTAGTGTAAACGAGGAGTTTGCTGAGAGCTATAGAATAAGGACTACACTAGTGGATTTCCTTCCTGGCTTGGTAGCCCCCAGAGTAGGTGTGTTTGTCATCGAACTGAGTCAACAAACTCACTGTGTTCTTTACCTTCTTGTCGTTTATTTTCTTGTTTTTATTTCTGTTTATTTCGTGATGTTGGAACATTGAACGAAACATTACAAACGTTGAAACATCTTACAGAACATATTAAAACAAGTGCGCTAGAATTTCAATTGGCATGAGAGCAGGCACCCTGCCTGTTTTAGGGTGAGCTCCAGGGTAGGTTCATTTAAGCATTATGGACAAGGAAGGTGGATTTGTAAACAGACCCCCTCTGTTGGATGGATCAAACTATGATTATTGGAAATCACGCATGAGTGCTTTTCTCAAATCCATTGACAATAAAACCTAGAAAGCAGTTCTGGAAGGTTGGGAACATCCTGTGGCCCTTGATGCAGATGGAAACATGACGACTGCCTTGAAACTAGAGGAAGAGTGTACCACTACTGAAGATGAACTGACTCTTGGAAATTCTAAAGCATTGAATGCATTATTCAATGGGGTAGACAAGAATATGTTCAGATTGATCAAACAATGTACTGTGGCTAAAGATGCTTGGGAAATTCTCAAAACTGCTCATGAAGGCATTTCTAAGGATTTCTACATGAATGTCCTTGATATAGCTAACTCCTTTGACTCACTTGGAGAAAAATTGACTGATGAAAAACTTGTAAGGAAAATCCTCAGATCACTTCCTGAAAGATTTGACATGAAGGTTACAACTATAGAGGAAGCACAAGACATCTCTAGCATGAAGGTTGATGAGCTTATAGGTTCACTTCAAAATTTTGAGTTGGTTGTTGACAACAGGTCAGAAAATAAAGGTAAAGGTGTTGCTTTTGTTTCAAAGACTAAGAATAATGAGCCACAAGGAGATCTTATGGGAGATGAAGACCTGTCAGAGAACCCTATCATGCTTGGGAGACAATTTAACAGAATACTGAAGCATGTAAACACGAGAGCTAGACCAAATGGGCAGAACATCAGATTCAACACTGATCTACAAACTAATAGTATGCATAATGTTAAATCTGAGGAGAAGAGTAATCAATACAAGGGAGTTCAATGCCATGAATGTGAAGGATATGGTCACATTAGAACAGAATGTGCTGCTTTTCTTAGGAAACAAAAGAAAAGTTTAACTGTTTCTTGGTCTGATGATGATGAATCTGAAGGAGATGAGAGGAAAGAATCTGTCAAACATGTTGCTGTCTTGTAGAATCTCTTCTGGTAATGAGTCATGTGATGAAGATCTGGCTTATGATGAATTAACTGTCTCTCATAAAAAACTGAATGACAGAAACACTGACACATGCAAACAACTTGAGGACAGAAAAATATCACCAATCAACTGAAGGAAGAAAGGATGGGTTATCTAGCAAAATTTCTGAGCTCAATAATGAGGTAACTCTGTTGAACTCTCAACTTGGTCATGTTATGAAGCAAGTGAAAATGATGACCACTGGGACTGGTGTTCTTGATGAGATTTTGGAAGGGCAAATTCAAGGAAAACCAAATGGGATAGGATTCAGTTTTAATTGTTTAAACCAAAACCAACAGAGAAGAATCTTTGCTCAGGCCTTAGTAGATTGTGGGATGTCCAAAAAGAAGAAACCTGTCAGCAATATAAAATTCGTAGCTTCCACTTGAATGGATGATCCAACTGAGAGTAAACATATGTTTCAACATCCTAAGGAACATCAGAGTTCGAAAGTGGAAAAGGCATCTTCCTCTAGGGTATGTCACTACTGTAAGAAAAAAGGGGCATATAAGGCCCTTCTGCTATAAGTTGTATGGATTTCCAAAACAACTTCATCAAAAGATACAAAAGTCGAAAGAGATAAATGTCAAAAGAGTGTGGAAACCAAAGGTTGTCAATATTGGATTAATGGCTCACATCTCTCTAAGAGCATCATTTAGGGAAGAATGGTATTTTGACAGTGGATGTTCTAGACATATGACTGGATTTAAAAATCTTCTTGATGTTGAGAAGTTTTGCACAAACACCTATGTCACATTTGGAAATGGGACAAAAGGAAAGATTGTAGGCACTAGAAACTTAATCAGTAATGACTTACCCAAAGGATGAGTGTGAACTTCAGCAAATCTGGTTGCTTTGTGACTGATGAGAAAGAGGAATTAATAATGAGGTATCAAATCTGAAGGTAATTGTTACTTGTGGATTCCTCTTTGCGAAGATCAGACAGAGAAACTAACTAGATATAATCAAATTTTGGTTTCTGCGAAAAGTAACTATGTGTCCCAATATACTTGTGAGGATAAGTACACAGCAGTTGAAAATAGACCCTCTCAACTTGTGATGTTGAAGGAGAAGTTAATAAAATGTTATGTTGAACAAGAAGTTCCAACATTATCTGTATCAACTTGAGCACAGTTGTTGTTCCAAAGAATACTACCCAGTACAGTTGGATAAATCCCTTTATCATTAAATTTCACTTCTTCAGTTTGTTTCTTGAGAAAAACATAACAATTTGTAAAATCTTTGATATCAAAGAAAAATTGGCAAATTCTCATTTAAGAATTTTAGATGACAAGCTTCTTAAAAATTTGAGAGGCAAATTAGAAATTACACTGCAAAAGAAATTGTGGCAGTTAATTGATTTCAAATATGTTCCATTACTGCACGCTAATCTAGGGAAAATTTCTCTAACCTCCCTAAAAACTCCAACCACACGTAATAACTTCAATCCCATCATTGCTTTGTCATTCTCTTCACCCAAGTTCAGAAAAATCATTCGTGTTCTCCCTTTCCCGTTGCAACACCTTCTTGTTTTTCTCTTTATCAATTCTCACCAAAACAACCTAGTTACTGATGAGTCGATAAATTAGTATTTTTAATATGTTATTTGAGTTTATTATATTTAGAT
>Ga0315914_1005792_pt1 | contig 17824 bp, 5 predicted proteins | sample MpolenodulesMG_FD_203920 | JGI IMG/M metagenome (GOLD analysis project Ga0315914, IMG submission 203920) | Medicago polymorpha root nodule microbial communities from Los Angeles, California, United States - elongated nodules | ecosystem: Host-associated > Plants > Roots > Nodule | place: USA...
ACAAAAGCTTACTGAATTCATACCTTCTTTTTTTTTTTTAACAAATACTGAATTCATACCTAAATGGTTCTAACACACGATAAATTGCACACAAGAGTATATATAAACAGCATATAAAAGTAGAAAAGGTAGAAAAAATGATAGAAGATTAGGTTGTAAGTGTGTATTAATCTCAGAGCCGGCCTTATGCAAGAGCATCAAGGCCTTTGGCACAGGACCTCAAACTTAAAGGACCTCAAAATTTGAAAAAAAGGAGAAAAAACTTGTACCTACGGATAAAATCCGTCACTAAATGTTATATTTCTGTAGGTAAAAACTCAGAATAGAAAATATAAATAGATAAATAGGAAATATAAATAGGAAATATAACTAAGATAAATAGGAAATATAAATAGGGAATATAACTAAGACAAATAAGAGAATTGTAGAAATAAATTAAAAGAGGGAGGATAAAAGGTTGGATCCTAAACAAAGAAGAGAGAATCCGAATGAGAGAGAGAGATTAAAAAATACATCACACAAATTACTAACTTTGTTGCCACAAGCACAACTCTTGTCTTCACACGTCCTTAGTGAGTGGCTTTGCTTCTTTTGGTCTTAGAGTCACTCAAATTATCACAAAAATTCTTTTTTTAGCGAAAGTGTAAAAGAGGATAAACTTAAGAGCTAGTTTTTTATTTTTTATTTTTATTGAAGGCCAAAATTGTAATTATGCCTACAATTTAAACGTAAGAGGGAAGATTAGAGAGAAATCGTGAGAGGGTAGATTAGAGTTGTTAGTGAGAGGGAAGGTTAGAGAGAAACCATGAGAGGCCAAAACTGCAATTAAGTTTTAGTTTTATGTTAGAGTTGTTAGGGTCATTTTTTTTTTGGATAAAATTGTATATGACTTTTATGAATGGAAAAAACTTAGGTACAATTTCACTTAGGTGCTTTTCCTATGGTTCTTAACTAAATTCACCATGATTTCTTTAAATTCATACTTTTCTTAAAGTTTGTTATATCCAAAAAAAATTGTATTTTTAGTTAAGAACCATATGAAAAACACCTACAGAATTGTATCTAAGTTTTGTCCTATATGAATTTAAATTATAATATTTTAGTTAATATTTACCGCTTCCTCCAATATTTTAGGTAAGATCTGCCATGATTAAATTTTAATAGTCGACTTGATTCATGGGGAGCAGAACCTATTTTTAGGGCTTGTATTACTAAATTTCGTCTGTTTTTTATATAGTATCTTAATGATCAATCATGGTATTGACTGTTCCAAATTACTTTCAATCCATATTAACATTTCAGAATCTCCCTCGATCCTGATAACCATTTATTTCATATGTATGCAGTAGGAATCAGACTCTTCAATTAATAACGACGCTTGTTTGCTTAGAATGATGATTATGTATAGTTAAATGATGCACGTAATTCGAAAATGATATTTCGATTTAGGAAGTGTTAGACATAGACTTTCTCTGTAAATTATGACATGGGTGGGAGCATTATAGTTGTGAGACAACATACTAGATTTACAATCACATACATTGTTGGATCTTAATGTCACTGTATTTATATATAACTGATCTAGACATAGGAAGTTAACAGAAATAATGGACCTTGCAACCATTGTTAGACATAGAAACGTACAATGAGCAACAAATGAATATATGATTGAAATAGGAGGGGTATATAATCGACGAAGGAAAGCATTAGACGATCTAGTTAATGGAATTTAATCCCAATAATATTATCTCTTTGTTCTTGTTTCCTTATTTCATTTCATAGACCAATTCATGTACAAAAAATCCATCTTTCCACACTTAAACAATATTTGTCGTTGAAAGAATTTGGTATAGATAGAAAGATAAGGGAAATGAGAATGAAGAGTTTATGATATATATGGCTATATTATGTGGACTGTATTCAAAGGTAAATACCTTTGTATACATGGTGGAATACTAAGTGATTCTATCACAATTAATTGTCTAATAATTAAGAAATATGATACAATTAGTAACTGATATGCAGTACTATCTAAGGATGTGAATCAGCAAATATTCATTATTCTTTAACTGGTATCACACAATTCTTTGTGGATACAATAACTTTGAATACTTATTTTTTTATACCACTAAAAGAATCAATCCATCAATCGTTTCTGAATGATTTTGATAGACATTAGTACGTTATTCAAAGAGATTTTGATTCAGGACTACTATGTGTTTCTAAGTCCAAAAACCCTCTCGTGTATCACTTGCAAACTTGATTATTCCTTGCATTTTATAGCGATTAATTAAAAAGGATAAATTAATTTATCACTTTAATACTATGATGACTTAAAAGTAATTTTGGAAGGTCTTTTTGGCTTTCTCGTCATGTGTAAGGTCAATGTTAGCCAAGTTAGCATGTTTGACCATCCATAATAAAAGTGTCTTCCTTATACTTATAAGACCTGATATACTCTTATTGTAGAGCAAGATAATAGGATGCCTGTTAGGGAGAACAAATTTACTATGCACTATCTCGGCGTGACTTGATAGATGATTATATTTGAAGAGATATATAGATCTACATGATATTGGTGGATCCCACCAAATATTGATCCAACTGAATATTATAATTTATAGTTACGTGGTCGATCTTAATATTTTTAGTGTCATAAACACAACAATAAAATTATGTTCTTTTATTCCTGTGAGTTTAGTTCAGTTGATAAGGATATTGCATATTATATGTAGGGGCTGAAGTTCGAACCCCAGACACCCCATTTCTCTACATTTAATTGTGAGTTCTAGCCACTAGACTACTTGACCAAGAAAAATATTATGTTCTTTTAATTATTTCAATATTTTTTTCTTGTATTTTTTGTTGCAAAAGATTCATTTATACTCAAAGTTTTTTTAAAAGTACTTTTTCAATAGAATTAATCAAAGTTAATTAAAAATATATATCTATATAGTACTAACTATTAAATAAAAATAATAATTTTGGTGCCTCTAAAAAAGTGGTGCCCTGGGCCGTCGTCCCTCTTGTCCAGTGGCGGAGTTATTGGGGGGCCTATAGAGGCCATGGTCCCCCCACGTTTTCAATATTTTTTTTATACACTACAACCAAAATATATTAAAATGTTTCATCAAGTATAATTAGGTCATGGTCCTCCAAATTAATCTAATTAAAATATTTATTTTTTTTTGACAAAAAAATGTTTATTTTTTACCATGTTACTAGATTAATTGGCAACTACTATCATTAATTTTATATTTCATATTATTTTAAATTACCTCATATTTCGTACAATATATTGATACGGTCATTTCCACGACACATTTTAAATAAAATTAATCACAATGATATATCTAATTTATTTTATTTGTTAATCTCCAGTTATGGGTCATGGTAATCTAGTGTCCGATCAGGTGGTAAGTAAAGACTGGACAAGATTTGTTCTACTCAAAAATCAAACTCAGGTTCTCCTGAACAATTTATCCTTTGGTGGAACTCGTTAACAACTTTAGCTCATTTGTTTGGTTAGTCGATTGTCGTTTTTCTTTGTCCATAGAAATATTCTTTTGATTTCCAAATTCTCTTTTTGAAATAAATTTCAAAGTTACATACAAAATATATGGCTAAATATGTTTTTAATTTTTATAAAATTATGAGCTTTTAAATTTAGTCCCTATTAAATTTTAAGTGTAAGTTTAATCTTCCATAATATTGTCCTTTATAAGAATAGTCAAACGAATTATTTTTAGTCCTCAAAATAGTCCATATAAAAAATGTATGATTTTATAGGGACTAAAAACATATTAACCTTGAAACATATGCACTACTTTTTTTTTTAATGTTAAATATATTTACCAATTAATTTTTTTTGACAAAATTATATTTACCGATTAATGTCTCTCATACCAAATATAAAAAATATTAGTTTAGGGTTTCTTATATACTCCATCCGTTCCTTTTTAGGGTGAATTTTTCGTTTCTATTTAACTGTTGTTTTGGCATTTTAAGGGCATAATTTGTCAATTATATTCTTTGTCAATTACTCTTATATTTATCAATAAAACTAATTAATGCTATAGATTTGGAAAACTAAAGTTTGATTTTTTAAGCAAAGTTTGTTTGTTTTGTTTTAAAACAAAATTTGTTTCTTGTTATCTTCAAATTTAAACAAAATTTTGTTGCTTATGATAATGGTTTCATGAAGAGTTAAAATTCTATAAATAAGATGAGGAGTACTTTTTAAAAATTTCAAGTGCAAAGTAAAAGAACAAATCTGAGAAAAATAAAGTAAAAGACTCCATGCATGGTTAAAAGGAAGAAAGAGTTGAATACTCATTGGAACTGATGGGAGATGAAGATGGAGAAATAGTTGAAGCCTTAATTTTGATTAAAGGAGTCGGAGGAAAGTTAATTTTTTCTTAGAAAAATTAAAAATTGTTTGTTATGAAAAAAGATAAAAACACACAAAAATAGGAATTTGTTGGAGAAAGAGAGTAGTAACTAACAATTGTTTGCTACATATTAAATTTATTGGAAAGATAAAGTGCGTACAAAAAAATAGGAAATTATTAGTGGATTAAAATGAGAATATAATAGGAAAAAATGTGCAAAAATACACTTCGTTATTTTTGTGCTAAAATTCTAAAACGACACTTAAAAAGGAACGGAGGGAGCACCTTTTTATTTAAACAATTATTCTTTTAATCAAATTATATTTTTTGTATTCGATCCCCCTAACTTTAAATTTCTGGCTATGCCCGTACTCCTGTCCACCTTCAAGGCCACCCGTGTATACCACTTAACTCGTTAATGTGTTTTTGTCCTTAATGTGTAATTTTGGTTCAAATTATATTTCTTGTATTCGATCCTGTTGAGAAATGACTCGAAATTGTGATGTTGTCAAAGCTGAAAATCGTGGCGCGATTTTAAGACGCGTGACACGATTTTGCTGGCAGAATGGAAGGTTTCTGCTGAAGGCAAAATCGTGGCACGATTTTGTGCAGGCGTGACACGATTTCTGGATAAGGTTGTCGTACCTTGGGTCGTACGCATAAATCGTGGCGCGATTTTTTCAAGTGTGGCGCAATTTTGACAAATCTGTCACACTATATAAGCATTCTTTAACCCATTTGTTGGGAGAGCTTGGTGAATCTCATGGAAACCAAAGGAGGGAACTTTTAAGGTTTTAGATACTAAAGGTTGAGGGTCTTTGGGTGAGGTTCAAAGCTTCAAGATGTGAATCTTGGAGAACCAAAAGAGGGGGCTCTTATGAAAAGGGTTGGTGCCTTTTGGGGAAGATTCATGGAGTTGGGAAACACATGAGTGGAGAGTCTTTTGTAAGCAACTTGGGTGAGTCTTGTGAAACCAAAAAAGAAGATCCTTAGTGAAATCAAAGACTAAGGGTTGGTTCTCTTTTGGGGTTAGATTCTATAGTTGGGGAGCAATTGTAAACACCTTGGGAGAGTAAAAATCATTGAGTGTCTTGTTCATTGGTGAGATTGGGAAAATGGGGTAGAAATTAGGATTGTTCTTTGTGAGCTTGTTGAAGCTAATTTCTTGTAACTCATTTGTATCTCTTTGTAAAAACTCATTGACAGTGGATTGAAGAGATTAATCTCTCCCCCAGGGTAGGTCATGTTGGACCGAACTGAGTGAACATTTCTTGGTGTTGTTGTCTTTTCTTTATTCTCTTTATCTTGTTTATTCTTTGGTTGGATTGTGGTTTTGCTATGCACTTGGCTTATAGACTAGGTCTATATTGTTGTTGTTGCTTGTGGTTAACCTTGTGTTGTTGGTTGCCATTGATACTTGCTCCACGAATCTAAATTTCGTTGATGTGAAGTTTAGATTTTTTTACCGAATTCACAACAGATCCCCCTAACTTTAAATTCCTGGCTCTGCCCATACTCCTGTCCACCCTCAAGGCCACCCGTGTATACCCACTTAACTCGTTAATGTGTAATTTTGGTTCCTCCTACCTAATTGGCGTCTAATTCTCGTCAAGTAGAATTTCTTGTACTGTGCACAAAAATACAACTAATTTTTATTTTTTTTACACAATATTCAGTCCAATTTTCACCTACTAAGCATTGATGTCATCAATTCCTTTTATAATTTACAGAAACATGAAAGTAGTTGGAGTTTGATTCCCCTGCTCTAATCCACATAGATAATGTTTTTGAATGCACGTAGCAGTTTTGTTATTATTAATTTTATTGAACAATCTGTAAAGTTATCATTTGAAGCGAAAAAGTACGTTATTTTTTTTTTTGACAAACGAAAAAGTACGTTATTATATCTCAAAGTAATTAATCTCTAAGCTTATGCTAATTTTATAATAGATACTTTAGTAGTACCTTACCATAAATCAGACTTCTCCAGATGTTCGAAGAATTCCTTCAATGATTTTTTTTGAAAAAGGAATTCCTTCAATGATTGATCATGAACATTTATATAAAAGATGTGCTTTATCATACTCTATGCTATGTTTTTTTATAAGGTTTTTTTTATTTATTAGAGAGAATATTAGAGTACTTCTACTCAATACACCACTGACTAATTTAGACGACTCAAACAACAAGGCCAATCAAAAACTAAGTTAAGACTTTAATTTCAACCCTTCCTATAGATAGCAGGCGCGAAATGTAATTAAAAAGAGATTGAAAAAAAAATCCCATATACTCCTTCCGTCTCTAAATAATAGTCGATTAAGGTTTATGCACGGTTATTAAGAAAATGATTAATTGTGTTGATTTTGATGGTAAAATTAGTATCATTTACTAAAACACCCTTATTAATTGTAGTTAATGAAGTAATAAAGTTGGATGAAATTCAATAAATAAGGGTATAATAATGAAAAATAATAATAAATGATGCATTGGTATTTCAAAGTGACAATTATTATGAAAAAGAAAAATTGATAGAGAGACAATTATTGCGAAGTAGTGATAAGTTCCCTCCATTCCCTCCACCCCCAACCACTCAAATACCTCCATACCTCAGGTGAGAAAGAACACACGTAAAGAAAAGATCAGTGGAGGTTTCAACATGCTCATAACAAAAAATACATACCCTCTATCATATAACACCACATTCATGAGAACTTATTTTATAAAATAAGAATATAAAATTAATTGAAATGAATTTTATGATCGATGTCATTAAATTTAATATAGAATTAACTGAGACTTATTTACATTTGGCTTTAATAAATTTTTAGTCCCCGTATTTTTATATATTCACAATTTTGGCCAGCCATTTCTAAATTGGAAAACATAATACACAAGAAGTTTAGGCTTGTATTAGGTGATGTGACGTGTCATGTTGAATTATAAGCTAATTACTAATTAGAAGGTGGTGTTACAAACGATGGATATGTAGATTATTTTTTTTCCATGTCATCAAATTATTGTTTAATTAAAAACCATAAAAATAAAATAAAAATGTAAAATTCTAAATAACCCAAAAAATATATTCATTCTCACATCACCCCGTGACGGGTCATTTTATTATTTAATAACATGACATGCCAACAAAAATAAGTCTAAAAATTAATAGTGCTTTTATAAATTGTGATCGGCTCACTTATGTCCACATTGTCAGACCATCTCTTATCCGATGTGAGACTCTTTAACAAGTGAATTTTATTAAAAATTTTAAAAATAAGGAGGCTATATTTTCAGAATTAAAAGTATAGAGACAAAAATCGAGAAAGAACAAAAATATGAAATAAAAAGTGAACCTAAACTTTTATATTTTAAACCACAATTTTTTTCCTTTCCCTTTTGTGCTTCCAAGTTTTTGATTTATAGTGGTAGAGTATATCCTTTATTAGCATAATACAGCTGGGGTGCCGCCACAAACAGCTGTAACGTTGGCTTCAACAATCCTTTTCTTACTTTCCACTAATGGTTCCTTCCTTTTCTACATCCTTCTTGCATCCGATTCCATATATCACAATCTACCAAAGCCAAACTTCACGTAGGGGTAGACACTCTTGCTATAGAGCTCTTGTAGTTTTCTGTCTGCATGAAAAATATTAACCCCTACGTACGTGTATTCACCGACCCTTCCCAATAATGCAAACTAGCCAACCCTATATTAATATCTACAAAATTGTTTTTCAACTTTGGTGAACTAGGTTTGATACGGTGGTACACCGATATAAAAGAGACGGACACCGGATACAACAATAACACAAACACATTTGAGACATGTCCTGACTCGATGGACCACCAAACATATGCCTTTAATTTAATTGTGGGACGTCGGTAATATGAAGCATAATATGCTAATCAAACTGAACTGGATATCCCTTCTTTAGACATGATTTTTTGTTAAAATTTTGACACATGATATGACCAATAACGTACGAGTTTTCAGTATGAGAGTAGCTAGTCACAATTTAATTAATTAGATTAGACAAGACTCTTGTCACAAGAGTCGTGGGGTTATGAGAGTGTGACAATCATATTATGACAAAAATAGAGAGAAAACTGTACGCTAGCTAGCTGCTGAATTAATAATATTCTTCAATGCCAGCGCCATTACAAATTACTTACTCACATATGTCCCACTTATATATATGATAATGGACCCATAATTAGGCTCAGTTTTGTTGGGAAAAAAAAGAAGTTGTATGATAATCTTGTTTTATATCGAATAAACTAATTATATCACATAAGTTATCTGATAGCTGACCGCGAATAATTGAAGTTGATTGAATTTTTAGTGTGCAGTAAAATTATAGGTTGAAGTAACTTATAAATTTATATAAAATAAAATAAAATAAATATGTTTAATTTTTCAATTAAGGGGTAAAATAAAGAAGAAATGATAAACTATAAGCTAGTTGAAGCAGCTTATAAAAAGCAGTATAAACTTGCCGGGAAAAAAAACTGATATGAATCTCTAAATAAACTAGCCGATAATAAAACATCTAATATGAAGGGAAAAAAAATCTAATATGAACCTCTGATAAATGGTCTAATGATGGACTTTTATCATTTAAAAATAAATAAATTTTATAATAATAAAAAATAAAGAACGAAACTAATATTTTATTTACACTTACTAAAAATAGTATGATTCACCTTTGACCAAAGCCATAATAGACAACTCCCTACAAAAATATAATCTAAAAAAAATAATTATTATAAAACATGTCTATATTTGTCAAAAAAAATAAAACATGTCTATTTTTGTCGTATGAACTTATAAGTTATATAAATCATATATATCCACTATAAACGCAAAATTTGGTCTTACCAAAGAGAAATTTAATTAATAATTGCATTGAGTCTAAACAAAACTTAGTAATTGGTTAGCTAGCTAGCATTTCATAAAGCTAATCTCATCCTATCATCTATAAATACCACCTCATCTTATTTCTCATTTCACACATTTAATTGGCATTGGCAATCATTTCTTCTAAACAATATAAATTAAATCTTCTTCATATTCCACGCCTATAGCTAATCATGGCTTTCTCTAAGCTTCTAGCTGCTTCCCTTCTTGCATCACTCCTCCTTCTTCATCTTGTTGATGCAACAGATCAATCGGTATGTATATCATTTATACTTTAATTAATTCATGGTTTGCATACATGAACATAGTTAGTGTTATTTCCTTGATTTCTTTTAATCAATTAATTATATAGGCATGTGGTACTTAACTAACTAAATTATTCCTGCGATGAACTGCAGGCATATTCACAGGGTTCTCTTCTTCGGAAAATAGGTACTACTAAATCATACAATACACACACACAAATTCATATATCATTCTTTTAATTTTATTTGAAACTTGAATTGAGCTATGATAAAATTAAGTACATAGTAAAATATACACTCTTTCTGTTCCATAACAACAGTCACATATGTTAAAAAAATGTACATGTACATGTAGCATGATGAATTGATTAATTTCAACATGTTTTTCAGATTGCAATGGAGCATGCGTTGCAAGGTGTCGTTTATCATCTCGACCAAGATTGTGCCACAGAGCTTGTGGGACTTGTTGTAGAAGATGTAACTGTGTCCCACCAGGCACTGCTGGCAACCAGGAAAAGTGTCCTTGTTATGCCAGCCAGACTACCCGTGGGGGCAAACCCAAGTGCCCTTAGAAACAAAAACTACCTTAATTGGAATTTGGACTTCCACATCGACCATAAATATCCAAACCGTTACCATGCATGCATGACAATAAATAAATATTCCATGGTCATTGTCAAGACAAAAAATCTTTTTGGTCACTATGCTCTGAACCACATCATGGAAAGTAAAATCTTTTTTCAATACCTGTTGAATTATCGAATGTGAATTTAAAAAGTTAATAATCTTATTTGTGTATTTTTGTGATCTCTTTCAATTGTTGTCTGTTGTATTTTTTTTTTGTACTACCTATCATTTGTATTAATGAGAAATTCTTGTTTGAAGTTGTTATTTTGAAATAGGAGTACTCAATGTTATTTTGCTTTTAATTTGTTGATGATGAAACACAATGAAAAATTGTACAAATTAATTACAAATCGAACCCATATAGTCTCATTACTTCTCATCGGTCCATAGTTTTGACCAAGCCCTTAAATTTATGACAATAACAAATTTTGTTTTGATCGAATAATCTAACTACTTTAAAAAGGAGTTTAACTAAATAGAGAATAAGACGTTATAGAAGAGATACAACTCATACCAAAGATTCAATAATCAACTTCTTACCTTTTTCTGTTGAAGTGTAAATCAAAGTGACTTTGTCTAACATGCACAAGTAAAATGGTCTTGCAAACAAATGATTTTTTTTATTATTTGATAAATAAATTATATCTCATTTAAATATTTAAAGTGAGATTTATTTATACGATGATGAAAACTAGCTTGTGTATGATGGAAAGCTAACTTGTGTATGATGAAAACTAGCTTGTGTATGATGCAAAAACGAAAGAAAGAAGAGCAATTTTCGTGCACAAATAGTTAAATCGCTATATATAGCACAAGCCACTTTAAATAGTTGATACTTTCCATTAGTAAAAGTTAGTTGATCATTTTACAAGTATGTATGTGAGATCATCCTTTCAAAGTTCTAACTAATATCGAAAGCCTCAAGCTTCGGGGGTTCAAAACTTCAAGATTGAAGTTTCATTTCATCGTCAAGTTTTCCAGAAATTTCTTTACATTTATTCTGATTTTCCATATTATCAAATTGTTTTTTTTAAGGCTATGATTATTTTAAAAAAAAGAAGATAAAAACAAACTATTCTAGCACAACGTGTGTACAAAATAGCTCTCACCAAGAGTCAAATTACATCCAAAGAAAACTAAAAAAACATACATAAAATGCTGCCAAAAGCATCAAGTGGCTAAAATTCGAAGACAACAAAGAGGATTGCCCAAACAACTAACTATTATGCCGTTTCCACAAAACTCAAACATAAGCCAACCAAATAATCTAAAGACCTTTCTGAGATTCCATACGACTTTAGAGAAGACCTATGAAAAAGGAAGTGGCATTATATATGAATGCCCAACCAATTCAATAATACATACCCCTCCAAATTGTCCTTAATTGTATAGTTGGTAAACAGTTTTGAAAAAATTGGCAAGCAAAAAAGACACCTTCAATGAAACAATTTTATTCCAAACAAATTCGGCAGAAACTTAAGTAACCATCTACCACTTCTCGAGTAAGCATGTGTTAGACACATGTGTGGAATACTTGTTACTATTATTAATCCTCCAAGCTCACCTCTTTGTGACATTTTCTCGCAACAAAGAGCAACATTAACCACCACTCGCCTCCCATCTCCTTCTAAACACATCTTTCATAGAAGCCACTTTATGCAAAGAAAGCTCAAATAATCCATAAAAATTCTCTCTCAAAATACACTCCTCTAACCAAGGGTCACACCAAAACAACTTTCCCTCTTCCCTATCACTCAGAACAAACAACCATCAAAGCACTTCAACCTACTCACACCCACATCTTCCTCAACATGATGGAAATCTATTCACCAGTCACACGCTCTTCTGACACCACACCACATTCTAGAACATACTCACGAGACAACACTCTTAAACCACAATTCCTCTTGATCAATGTTAATAGCCTTCAACACCATTTTTCTAGTAAAGAGAAATTGAACTCCCGAATCTACCTCACCTCCAAAACTCTATCCTAATGTACCCAACGGGTAGTCAATTTTAGAATTGTCAAGTTGTTGTTTAAATAAATGAAACGTAAAGGTTTAAGTCCTGACAAGGAGTAAAATCTAACATCACAATAATGCTATATACCGCGAGAGTTTTCTCGCGAATACTTCAAGAAACAAAAACTGCTGTTGTAGCAAAAAAATAAAACATAAAAAAAGGCCCCACTTACCAAACACGAGGGTTGCCATAGTAAAAGAAATAGCGCTCGTGATGCTTTCTTGATAAAAAAAAAAAAATTCGCTTGAAACAGCATTTCCCTTAACGTAATAACAATTGTCATTTAAAAAAGAAACTTAAAGTGAAAAATTAAGAAGTTAAAACCATAAAAAAAAATTCCTAAAACATATACCGTCTCACATCACTAATGATTTACGAACTTATTATTCAACATGACACTTCATCAAAACAAGTGTAAAACTCAATATAAAACACTCTTTTTTTATTCTTCCTGAAATTTAAAAATAGGAGGACTAGAATATGGGATAAAAAACTATACTTAAATCTTGAGCAATGCTATTTAGTAAGAATTATTTACGTAAGAAATAGAAGAATCCACAAAAATAAGGGATTTGACTAATTAGGTTCGGGCTAACCATACATGGGATAGGGGATAGTTATTATTTGAAAGAATTACACAGTGTCACGTATGATTCTTGCGTTTATTGCATAGAATCTCCCGTAACATTTAGCAATTTCCTTAAATCTTTATATTTTAGACCACAACTTTATTTTTATTTTTGGGTATATTTTTTGGTTTTTTATTTATTTATTTATTTTTAAAATGGTAAACTATATCTTTTATTAGCATAATACAGCTGGGACACCACAAACAGCTGTCAAGGTTGGCTTCAACAATCCTTTTCTTACATTCCACTATTGGCTCCTTCCTTTTCCACATACTTCTTGCATCCAATTTCCATAGATCACAATCTACCAAAGCCAACAATCTACCAAAGCCAAACTTCACGTAGGGGGCGCTCTTGTAGTTTTCTGTGTGCATGAAAAATATTGAACCCCTACGTGTATTCACCGACCCTCCTAATAATGCAAACTAGCCAATCCTATAGTAAATATATAAAGTATTGACAAAGTAGAAAGTAGAACACCAGATACAAAAATAACACAAATCTAAATTTATTTGTGTCATTGTTGCATCTGATGTGTGTGTATATATATAATCATTTTTTCTAAATCATTATTAATATTGATGTATATAAATAATAATTTGAAAAAATATGCATTGTATATGTGTATTTTAGTGTTTTCTCGGTGACTAGATCAGTCACTAAACATACCTTTAATTTAAAGTGTCGGTATAACGTGAAGTATATTATGTAACCAAAATGAACTGGATAGCACTTCTTTCGATTTTTTTTTAAAAATAATTGGTTCACGATAAGCCAATACATACGAGTTTTCAATATGGCACATAGAGACACAAGCTAATTAATTAGACAAGAGTCGTGGGGTTTGTGAGAATGAGTCGATCATATTGTGACAAAAATTAAGAGAAAACTATATGCGCTAGCTGCTGAATTAATATTCTTCAATGCCAGCCATTTGAATACTTTAGCACTATGCAAATACCCCTTTTTTTGGAACGTTCAAGTATTACACTTTATCAACCTTGATTGGTTACAAATTAGACCCCTTTTATTTTCAGCTTTCACTACCGAATTCCCCTCATCATGTGTGATCATTATAACACCAACTTTAAGATTCAGGTCTCTTCCGCGTATACACCACATTACACCTTATAACAAAAATACATATGTCCCACTTGCAGATAGTTATTATTATTTTTTTTTAAAGAATTCTTATGCCCCCTAAAGTTTGGTTAGGTATTGGAACTCCGTAGACAAAATTTATTTAAAATTTTATTTTTGAATAAATTATATCAAAATATGATACAACATTGGTAGATGATGAGTACATGTCCAACTAAACTTTAAGAGTACCATTGCGTTCACTTTTTTTACTATTGATCTAGTGGTTAACAAATACTCAAATCAAGTCATATGAGGAGGAAGAAATATGATGATGTGAGTTCAAACCCGAGATGCTACATAAGGTATTTTCACAAACAATAAGATGTATATTGGGGACACATATAGAGACCTTATCATCATAAGTAAGATATGATAAGTCAATCATGAACATTATCATGTTTTGTCTCTCTAATTAAAAACTTAATCATGCATATGAATTGGGTAAGTAACGTGCTAAACATAATAAGAAAATTATTTACTCATGGCCTTATAAAATATACTTTAGATTATAAAAAAAATTAAATCCAATAAAATATAACTTTAAATTTTGAAGATATTACATGTAACAGATTTATAAGGCTAATTTTTTCATTTAAATATGTTATATATTTTATCATGTTATTATGAGGTACGTATAAAAATAGAATATAAAATAAAATAATATTATCCTGTTTGTTATCAGGTGCACATCAATCAGGCGATACCATATATGTTTATCTTATCTCTATTTCATCTTATTTCTATTCAGCCTTATCTAATATTTTGTTTCTCTATCGTATTCTTACCATCAAATTGGGTCTATATGTGGTAATCCATCTGTACTTAATTAGTAAATGGTTAGCTAACAGCTAGCATCTTTTGTTCATACTAATTAGTAATTTCATAAAGCTCTCATGGTCATCAGCTATAAATACCAGCTCATCTTGCTTCTCATTACACACACTTGGCATTGGCAATCAACTCTTCTTATATTCTACCCCTATAGCTAGCTAGTCATGGCTATTTCTAAGCTTCTGGTTGCTTCCCTTCTTGCATCACTTCTTCTTTTTCATCTTGTTGATGCAACAGATCAATCGGTAAATATTCTGCTTAGTGTTTTTCTATATAGGAATATCTAGTTAGTTGTTATTATGTTATGTTTGTATAGTTAGAGATTAATATTTGGACTTTAATTCTTCTTAAATTTCTTAGTGTCTCAGCTCAACTATTTGAGTTAAGCCTTGTTAATCTTTTATTTATTTCTTTTAATCAACTATATGTATGTAGATACTAATTTATGCATGATTTTGATGAACTGCAGGCATATGCACAAACACAAGGTTCTCTTCTTCAACAAATAGGTACGTACCACTAATAAATTACTATACAATTATACAAATTCAATATACATATACTTTTAGTTAATTTATGTGTAGAATGAATGAAATGATTAATAATTTGAATATGATGTTATAAATTTCAGATTGTGATGGAGCATGCGTTGCAAGGTGCCGATTATCATCTCGTCCAAATTTGTGCCAAAGAGCTTGTGGGACTTGTTGTAGAAGATGTAACTGCGTGCCACCTGGCACTTCTGGCAACCAAGAAAAGTGTCCTTGTTATGCCAGCCAGACTACCCGTGGTGGCAAACCCAAGTGCCCTTAAAAACAAAGACTATACCTTAATTGGAATTTGAACTTCCACAATTCACACCGTTACCATGCATGCATAACAATATATACATAAATATTCCTTGGTCACTATGGTCTGAATTGAACACATGTAAAATAAAATTCGTTTTCAATATCGGTTGAATTACCGTGAGTTTAATTAAAAATAAATAATCTTATTTGTGAATTTGTTTGATCGCTTTGAATTCTATACGAATATTTGTAATACCTATCATTCGTAATATTAATCAAAATTTATATTAGTGTTTACTATTAAAAAAGTTGTAATACTTTGTTATTATGACTTTTTTAAAATTTATATTAGTGTTTACTATTAAAAAAATTGTATTACTTTGTTATTATGAATTTTTGTTTTAATATGTTAAACTAGTCCATCAAAATTGATATCGGAGAAAATCGAACATGAAATCTTGAGATGAACTCTCAAACATATGTCATCAGGCCAACCCAAATGGGTTTTTCCATTAAGACTTAAGCATATGAGAAAGACCAAATCAAAATACTAATCTATTATGTGGGAGAGTCTATTGACTTAAATACCACATTGCATACTTCTATATCCGCATAGTACGGGCCGAACAAGGTCCTACCTAACAGACAATATTTATACGGTCTTAACACAGCTCAAAGGAATGGGGCATAATGAAATAGTAAATGATTTTCTATAGCATTTGTTTTGAAGAACAGGAAAGGAAAAAAAAAACTAGAATGGAGCCTAATGAAATAGAATGGAGCAATATTAAAGAAATAGTAAGATTTAATATTATTTTGGGGAGGTAGTGAAGGGAGGGGATTTTATATATTCCATTGAGAGATATATTCAGATCAGTTGAATCATGGCTTTTGATATAGAACACGTAAAAATTGCTTTGGCTTTTGGTAGCGTAAGAAAAAGGAAGCCTAGCAGTACATGAGTCAAGTCATTTAGAAGAACACTCTCAATAAATTTACGTAACACTTTTTTATGATTAGAAATTGAATTCGACATATTAAGATTCACAATATTTATACGAACTAATCGTTTGCCCCCGCAACAACAACTCACGGTTTACATTTTTTTTTTTTACTATTAACAAATTTTGTTTTATTTCGTGTTAGGACTTAAGTGTATGAGAACAACCCACCAACATAAAAGACTAGTCAATTAGGTTGGAGAGTCTCACGACTTTCACTATGTCGGTATTGAGCCAAAGTTAGCTCTTTTGTTTTTTATCTAACAATGACTTTAACTATAATGGCATCAAACCGATGATTTCCCTTTGGCTTTTGACGGCTTCACTTATGTACCAGTATTCTACCGCGAACCTTAATCCGGTAATTCTCGTGGCCCCACTCTCAAATAAAACATCAATTGTTAGGACATAACAACTCATAAGACTAATCAATTATGTGGGAGCGACTCGTGACTTAAGTATGAAATTAAATATGTTATCTGTTCAATGTATATTTTGAAAAATAAACATAAAAATAAACTATTTATGTGAAACAATTTTACACATTTGTTAGAATTAACCGAGAAAGAAAACACACGAAAATATAAAATCATATAGAATCATGGGGTATAAATGTTAGGCGTGGGGTACACTTATAATTCTTCTATAATGATTGTGTACCCTCCCTCGCAAGTTAGTATGGGCACAAACTTTCTTATTTTATTAGCCCCGGAAATTATTTTAGATTTACGCTCTTCTCCCAGCATATTTTGCTCGCGCCCAACTGAAATACCTAAACTACCCATGCGTTAGTTAACAAACGGAAGTGTAAAAATTTGCGCAAGTTAAGTCACGCAGAGTGAACTCACTTTTTTTTAATTTATTTTACTATATTCAAATTATTTTATTTACTTTATTCTAATTTATTTGTTCACTTTATTCTAATTTATTTATTTTCTACATTATTTGTTAACTTTATTATAATTTAATTATTATCTAATTTAATTGTTCACTTTATTCTAATTTATTTATTTTTTAAATTATTTGTTCACTTTATTATAATTTATTTATTTTCTAATATATTTAGCAAAATGACTTCAGACAGAGAGGTTTCCAACTAAGTTGGTACCCTACTCTAATCTTTGTCAAATGCTCATAATTAAAAAAAAAAGGAAAAAAAATACATAAAAACTAGGGGGGGGGGGGGGGGGGGCAAAAAAAAAAAAAAAAAAAAAGAGGCAAATTTA
>Ga0315914_1005794_pt1 | contig 17814 bp, 4 predicted proteins | sample MpolenodulesMG_FD_203920 | JGI IMG/M metagenome (GOLD analysis project Ga0315914, IMG submission 203920) | Medicago polymorpha root nodule microbial communities from Los Angeles, California, United States - elongated nodules | ecosystem: Host-associated > Plants > Roots > Nodule | place: USA...
TATCCATATTATGTCCGTTTATTATATTCGACATTTATATATTTATATTATGTTCAAAAAATATCAAAAGCACGTCAAAATTATATCCATTAGGGACGAAAAACAAAATAATTTTTTTTGTGAGGATGAAAACATTCAATTTAATTTTATAGGGACTAAAATCAAAATTCGTTATATTTATAGGGACGAAAAACTTATTTAAAAAAAAGAAGAGAGAGGTCTTTTTTTAATTAAAATAGACGTTTTTAAAAATGTATACTATATACTCCTTCAAAAAAATGTAGACTATATAAACTATCTGTGATTATAAAAAAACTAAAATATTATTTATAACAAACAAAAATTTAGTACGTTTCTCATAATATTAAGTTAATATTTAAAAATTACTTATGATTAAGTCCAATAACTTAAAATATTTATTTGTTTATATATTTGAGTTGAAAGCTAGCTAGTATAACCAAAACAATTAACAAAAAAACAAATTATAGACGGGCGGGTGGTATAAGCCATTATGATTATGATAAACTAATCATACTTTTTAAGTGGAAGATTACAAACAAACCTACAAAAAGCTCTCACTCTCTTTGGAGTTAGTAAGATTCGCATAGATCTCTCTCAAAGCTAGAAAACCAATATAGAAATATAGATTTCAACGTCAATCACGCAAACATCATAAACAACAACAATTCATCATGAACAACACGTAATGGTGGGGGACCCAAACCCTAAAGTTTAGTAAACACTCACCTGAGCGTTATCATATTCATTCAGATGTCCTTCATGTCATAAACATTAAAATGACCTTTTAGACAAGGCAACTATAACACACATGATGTGTGTATATAATGAGTAAAGGTACAATGTTTTTACTTTATTATTTTTCATGTATAGTATGAACCAATCTCCTAGCTAGGTAGGTGTTTGGAGCTTATTCTTGCTTTGACTTTAGTCACGAAAAATCGCTAACATGGCATGTGGGAGAAGATCAAGTAAACATGCGTGTCTAACATGGGATATATGAGTGGACAAAGTGATTTTTTTGGAGACATATTTCTCTAAAAAAAAAAGTAATCATATTCAAGACACACAAATAATCGCTAATTATAAATATCTATTTTAGCCGAGATTTATATTTTGATACGTCAAAAGAATAATGGATCCACCTCATTGGAGGAGATCATGTACAATACTAGATCCAAGTGTATGTGTTAGATTAGATTTGAGAGTCATGTAATAGTTTTTTGTTTTTAACAGCAAACAAAACAATTTATTAAAAGAGTTGATATAAGTACAAGTGATACTGAATCCACCGATAAGAAGCGGGGACGGTGTGTTAGATTATTTGAAAGTCATGTATAGTTTTGTTTACGATCTTGGATTCTGTCATATACTACGAAAACTCTCTCTTGTTGTAGGGCATAGTTTCCACTTTTTCTAGAGATATATAGCTAATATCAATATATATGCATTTGGTGGTGGCTGGTGGGTGAAGATGTCGGCATTTTAGATTGAATAGATGCTAAAATTCGTGTAATGAATAGAGGCTAAAATTGGTAGAAGAAATAAAATAAAGGTGTGGAAGAAGAGACCAATATATGTCTAGATTTGAGGCATGCAGACATAACACTTGCAAAGAATAAGGATGGTTTCAGAAATTCTTTGTATGGGATGAGATGAGATCAGCTGCACAAGTAGTTGGTGTCAGCAGTAGCCAGGGTGGGGAGATAAACACATGGGCTTCACGATGGCTTTGTTTGCCTCATTGGTTTTCGTTCCTTCATCAATCATCAATAGGTTTTCATTACATGCTTATAAAAAAAATAGGTTTGATTACATTTTTTTTTTTTACAAAAGGTTTAATTACATTTTGGTGTGCATTTCGGTCACTCTAGTCTTTTTTTTAGCGATTTTAGTATTTATGTTTTTAAAATTATCATGTCAAAAAAAAATTAAAATTACTTAAATGTAATCATACCTTCAATGTTTAATCTAAAATGTTTGGGATTCTATGATGATGAACTTGAGATATAAATTATTATCGAAAGTTTCAAAGTAATAGAATTTGATAAAATTTGTAGATTGTAAGATTAGAATTTAAAGAAAAGGAAAATCTTTTTTTTTTTACTTTTTACTTGAATTTGATTTTTTAATTAATAAATCTTCGTCTTAATTATAATTTCGGAAGTCCCCTTATTTTCTCTCGTTCAGAAAGCTTGTTCTCTCATTTAAAATCCATCAGTTTTGATCTCTCACTTACTTTTAGTCTGAAAAAGATTGTGTGACATGCTTTAAATAACATAATATACAATATATGATGACATGAAATTATCAACATAAAATGAAAATAAAAAAAAAACTAAAACATTTAGTTTCAACTTTAAAAATTATTCATTTAGGTAATTTAATTAATGACTTGTAAATATTTTTATCCATGTAGATTATTCAACATCATCAATTCATCATTTTGTATGCTACGTGACATGCTAGTCACATCACCATTTTATAGGGGGGTCAATTACGTTAATGAGTGGAATTAAAGGGACCAAAATTGTATCAATTTCAAACGATGTGAGCAATTTCTATTGCCAAAATTGTATCAATTTCAAACGATGTGAGCAATTTCTATTGTTAATTTTTTTTTTTTTACACAATGGATGAAGAAAAAAAGATTTAGAGTCTTGATCTAACAATTAAAAACTTGAGGAATTAAAATTTCTCAATTTTTTTTAATGAATTAAAATTGTTTTGTACTGATCTAAAGGTCCATAATTCACTACCTACTAGGTCCAAATGGTCACAGACTCAGACACGATTGTGATCTAGTCTAGTAGCCTTGGATCCCTTCCACCCAACAAACATTCCAATGGCTACTTTGGGACTCACGCTCCGTAATGCCTTAATAATGGCTCATAACAGATCATCGAAACTTGACATTGATGAAACGATGCATGTAATAACCTCCCATCAAGTCTTCGACTCCATATGACAACCTTAATAATGGCGTCTTTCATCACAAATGCAACACACTATCTATCTCTTCTATACCTCTCTTAGTTTTTGCTCTTCTACTGATTTGAACGTCAGAGATATTTCAAAAAAAATCATTTCGCGAGACAAGTAAGATCATAGTGAGGAAGAAAGTTTTATTTTAAGAATTTCAATTTGCTGTATTTTTAGTATTGAGTTCAATAATATCCCCTCTAAGTGAAAAGAAAATATGATACTACAAAAAATACCCCCAAAAACAAAATTTTGGAATTTTTTCTACCATGTGAGTTGATAGATGTGTAATTGTTAGCAATATTAACTATGTCGTAGAAAATTAGGGAGACATGACTGAGAATCATGAAGAGATAATGTACGGGTCATAATTGTATTTGGTCTGAAGTGACCTGATGTCTAAGTTGAGTTAAACTTTTGATTTAGAAAACTTAATATCATCAGTTGATCAAGGAAGCTGGTAAGCTTTCAATTGGCCATCTCACACAATTTGTTCAAATACATGGAAAGAGTGCACCTAACAATTGCCACACAAATTAAACATTAATCTACACTTATCTAATTTGTAGATAAATTTATAGTCAAATAAAGAAAATATTGTTGATAAATTGTTATGCACGACTTATTAGATGCTCCGAGTAATAAAAAAAAATTGTTAATAAATTGTTTTGCACGACTTATTAGATGTTTGAGTCAACACAATTGTTGGTTGTGTTTGGTCGAGAGGGGAGTTCGGAGGACCACTCACATCAGACAGAGCAATCACACGTGAGAGAGACACAACACTTTTTCCAAAATCTTAAGGTGTTAGCCTGTTAGGTTTATGGATTATGTCACTTATAAAGTGTTCAACATTTACTTTTCCATCCGATGTGAGACATACTACTTACACTTGATATATCAACAATTACCCAAAATCTTAAAGCATTAGGTTTATGGATCATCTCGCTTATAAAGTGTTGAACATCCACTTTTCCATATGATGTGATCGTATTACTTGTATTTGATATACCAACAAGTTGCTTTGGCAAATTCAACGACATGTTGACATCGATTCCAAAATTCAAACTCAAAGATTATCATTTAATAAAGAATTGATGTAAACTCTACCATTTAATAGATAATCCTAGTCAATGATAACATTATTGTTCACATCTCTTGTAGAATCGTACATGAGATTTTTACCTCATGCAGCTCCTAAAAAGCCTTGAGTAAATATAAGAACCGAGACGATATTTATCTCGTGATATATTCATAAAATATAAAAGATTTACATTTAGGAAACGATTCTTATTAACCAATTCAATTTTGTTTGTTCTAGAAATAACCAAATAAGACTTTATATCATTTTAAATTTATAGGCTTAATAAACTAGTAATTTTAACAAACACTTAAATTAACTTGTCTACCATTAGCTATTCACTAGAAGGTATTTGTTAATGACTATAAATTTTTCTATTATCAACTAACTTATTCTTTTTTTTGTTACAATCAACTAACTTTTGTTACCCATTAATTTTCACCAAAGAAAGTCCGGTAGTACAATTCTTTTAGAAAGACATATTTGTGACCGAAGTATATAAAATGAGAAGCTTTTATTTGTCGCTTGAGTTAATAAACACATAATTAATTGGCGAATAAGTGACCAACTAGTTTTTTTTAATTTGAACCATATTTTGTAAACAAAAGAAAAAATTAAAGGATGATTAAATACCCTTGATATTAAATATCACAATTTTAGAAAGACTAACCTTAAAATGAAAGGATGAAAATTGATTCTAGTGTAATCGGATTCGAATCCTTTAAATATGGTATTGTGTTCAAGTCAGGTGATTAAGAGAAGCGACCATATTAAAAGTGACGAGTTGATTTTCAGATAAAGTTAGTCATCGTTAACGTGAATAGATACTCTGCATCAACCGTATAATAATTAAATGAAAGAAAAAAAAAACAAAAAGATCTCTTAAACCTAATTCATTGACACTAGTCCAACGATTCTGTCTCTCTCTCTTCTACTTGTGATGATCTAGACATTGAAGTCATTGAATTGAATAGGGGTTGAGATGATAAACTAAGGAATGGGCCCAGTCGACTATTAAATTTAGCTGCACTCTCTCTTTCAATATATATTCACCAAATCAACAAATTGTTTTTTTTAAAACAACCAAATCAACAAGTTAATAGGTTGAGACCATGGGTTACCCTACAAACTCTAGCTAACTATAGCTTTATGCATAAATTTGAAGTGTTTGAATAAACTGAAAAGAAAACGATATACTATTGAATTGTTGGCAGTTACCCAAAGCCAATCATTTAAATTTTTATACTACAAGACTTTAAACCTGTGACATGCCATACTTTGATCACATGCATATCACATTCTCAATCCTCGTCCCGATTCCATGATCCTCTGATTGTTGGAATAATAAATTGATTTCTTTTTTCTACATCAACCATAAATATAATCCTCGTCCTCAACCCATTCTATCTCTGATATGCCAAACTGTTCATTAGTCAAATAATTGATGACAAGGTCACCTTTGTAATTTGAACTAACGAGTAAATAACTGTTTATGAGAGACAATTCCAACCATTTGGGTCCCTTCCTTGTGGGTCTTCTTGGGTCGTGTTCCCATTTCTTCACACACTTTCTCTTCCTTCCTTCAGACATCCGCATAATCTTTCTCTCTCCAAATCATTATTTTTTTTTTTTTTTTTTTGTATGTCTAAGACAAAACCAATTCAAAATCAAATAATTCAGTCAAGACAAATTATTCAGTAAAATCGTAAGTTAAAATAATATATTTATTCGTGGATGAAATTGTAAATTACTAGAGATTATTTCCTCTGCATAAAAATAAAATTTAATAGTGTAGTATGTAAAATGTCAATATTGCTACACCGAATATCTTCAACACATTACAGTTGTATGTGAATTAAGCTGTGTTTACCACTTAGTTTGAGTTTGAAAAAGAAAAAAGAAAAAAAGAATATCGTGTATAAATAGACCCAACACATGCAACAAATCCTTAATATAAACACATTAAGTGTACCTCTTCTTGTCTCACACTTTCACAACTCTATTCAATTCAAATTCAAACCACTCCCATGGATAACAACCACCATGATCATGATCATTACAATACTAAAACTTCCCAAACACACCTTAAGCTCTTTGGTTTCAGCTTCCATGAAGATGAAACCATGCATGATATTCAAGACTCAACAACAACAACAACAACCAAAACAACTTCTTCTTCCACCTCAACTTCACCATCAAGATCACCAGACTCCTCCGGTATCAACGAAACTTTCCCACCTTCCTCCGGTGAAAGAAAATACGAGTGTCAATATTGTTGCAGAGAGTTTGCAAATTCACAAGCCCTTGGTGGACACCAAAACGCTCACAAAAAGGAACGTCAACAACTCAAACGTGCTCAGTTACAAGCTAACCGAAACGCCGCCGTGTCCTTCGTTCGAAACCCTATCATCTCCGCCTTTGCCCCTCCGCAACACTTGCTAGCTCCGCCAGGTTCCATGATGGTTCCAGCTTCTCCATCCTCGTGGGTTTACGTTCCACCCCGTTCCGCTCCACCTCCGTTCCACGTCTCAGTTTCACACGGTTGCGTTTTCCCGTCGGGGAACGGAAACACCATGATGAGTAGTAGTAATAATAATAGTAACATGATGAAACCTGTGGGTGCAGGGATGTTTCCATGTGTTGGTGTTGTAGGGGATTCAACGTCCACATTGTCAACGATGCAGGTTCAGGCCCGGGCCCACAATGTAAGGATTGATGGGCCATGTTTGAGTAGGTTCTCAAAAGGTGATAGTGGGCCCAATTTTGATGATGCATTGGGCTTAGATTTGCACCTTAGTCTTGCGCCAGCTGAAAATCGATCACGCGGCTCGGCTCAGCTTGGTTATTCTAGATGCTCCCCTTAAGGGCTAATATATATGGCTGCTTGTACATTTTTTTTTTTTTTTTTTTTTAGGTTTTGTTTAAGCTAATTATTTCACTTGGTACACATTTCAACTACTGCTATCTGCTTTATTTTTCATTATTATTATTCAAAAAATTTGCATACGTTCCATTTACATTTATAAATTCAATAATTTTTGAAGTATTATTGAGTAAATTTTAATAAATAGATTGATAAAATGATATATTAAGACTAATACAAATATTCGTCAACAAAAAGAGAGAGCAACAATTAATAAAACTATCTGATGAACCAAATTATAGGGGATTTATGCATTTTTTTTAAGTACATTCTTGTCCATTTCATTGTATTGTTTATAATGGAAAGATGCTTTTAAAAATGGGAGAAAAAGAAGAAGAATTTATTATATAATAAAATGATATTTGGGATTTGAACTCTATCTTTTGAGATTACAAGACTAATCTCTTACCATTAAAATAAAATTATTATGCAATACTTTTTAGTTGGTACTAAAAAAACTCACATCTTGTATATCTTGGTTGATGGTTATTATGACTGGATCATTATAACATTTTGATTGAGGAGTGATTAAATCTGACATGCATTGGATCCTGTTAACGACTCAATTATTAATTTAGTAAGAAATGTAAAATAAAAATGAACAGACATACGGGAAACAGCCCAATATATCAAAACCAGTGATGTTTATGCAGGTAGCTAGGACACGCAGAAAGTACAATCCATTAATTAAATTATAATGGTGATTGACAAATTTCAATTCATGCCTAAATTCTAAGAAATGAAGTCTATAGTACAAAATTTTAGTTCACGTGATCACAGTAGTTTTAAGTTGAAAGTACTGTACTTTGTTGTGGTGAAAAGAAAACATGATAAAGCATTTCAATTTTCAACATATGGTAAATTACTTGATGCTTGTTACGTAGTATATACTACTACTGCTACTAGAATTATCTAACATTTATGCAGATCTAACTTGGCCAAATATACAAATTTTTTATGCGAGTCCTCTCAATTTTTTACCACGTTATAATTTACCTCAAGTTGTTACTTAAAGATTACTTTTTAATTATTGATAGAGAGTAACAATATTATTGAGAGAGTAACATCTTGTATATGTAATAATATCATTTAATTTTTGTCAAAAAAATAAATTAAAAACCATTATATATATATATCGCTGATTAGAGCAGCATCATGAACAAAATTGGAAAAGAAAAACTAATCATGCCCATTTGTGTCACGTTGTTGCAATAACATAATAACCATGCAAGAAAAAGAATCTTATTTTTGACAAGAAAGAGAATCTTAGATGAAGGCTGATACATTGATTCCATTGTTCCCTCTATAGATTTTTAAGATCTTTATGCCTCTCAAAGAACGTGAAACATTATCACAATACTTTCATTCTAGACGCCAAAACTTCTATATTTAACCCTTCAACGGTTTGGTTGGTGCCTTATATGCTACTACTACTTGACTATAAGAATTGATAGAAGGTGGGACCAATTACATGCTGATTAATTAATATCTGTACAAGTGCAATTTTGAAATATTCATTTTAATTGGATGAGACTAATAAAAAAACAATTACATGAGTTAAGCAACATAATCTTTCATTGTCTTTCATAATTCATTCATCAAATAATTAAGCTTGATATATACTCTGCACTGCAGGTTGCTTTCCTAACACAAGGAAGTTGATAGAGAGAGTATTAATAGTTGAGAAAATAATAGACAAGAGTCGCTTCTAACTCTCAAGGGATCACTTGCTGGCAAGAGTAAGACAAATATATGTGTGGAGAGAGACCCACTTATTCCTTCAATTCGTTGAATAGATACTACTGCTGAACATTTCTGAATATATCATATCATTAATTTGCATAAGTTTTTTTGACAAAATAAAGAAATAGATAAGTTGAATATAGGCTTTTTTTTTTTTAGAGGAAATATTTTATATAGTTATGCAACATTACAATTTATATTTTTTTTTTGTCCTTTTAGAATTATATACAATGAAGTGTCAAACATATAAATATAATCTACTTTAAAATCTTTTTATTTTACAATTGCATTGATAAAATTTAATTAATTATGTAAATGGATATTTTTTTAAATGAGATAACAAGATGGATATTATGCTAAGTAAGAGATAGGTGTTGGTATTTAGGACTTGTAAAGTAACAATTTGGGGTCCTAATTAAATTGATATATAAAAAGTATGTTCTCAACAAAAGTAATGCATTAATTTGTGGAGAAGAGGGTGATAAGCTTAAAACGGTCTTGTCGACAAGTGGTGTATTCCAAAAATTCTTGATCTTTATTAATTTATCATGACTTAGCATAAAGTATAGTTCTGAAATTGGATATATATTTAATGGTAGTAAGTAAGATAACACTGTCGGTGCTTTTGCCACCCATTATATATCAAGATCTTTTGGTACAAAAATTGTCAAACCCAAAAGAACATTTGGCCACTTTAATTGAAAATTATTAACAAAGGTGAATGATTTTGCCTAGCTTACCCATAACCATAATCTTGGTTTTTATTTATCGTAGTTGGAAACATGTGGACTTGGTTTCCACAAGGAGGTTAAGGTGAGAATATTTGAGACTTTAATTATTATGAGGGTTGGAAGCATTTGGTTTTACCTTTTGCTCGAAAGTGAAACTTATTGGTAGTTTTGGTTTGATTTGTAAAAGAACAAAAAGGATGGTTCATTTCAAAACCACTATGATATATTTGAAAACTTTATTAGTTAGAAAAGGTTATGCTAATTCTTTGTTTGGAGCTTTTTGACATTTTAGTGCAACAATCTTTTGTGGTTGGTGAGGAAAGAAAATAAGAAAAACTAGCTCATTTCTTAGCCAACATATTTAAATTGAACTGTATTTTCATTTATTTTTTTTAATAAGCTAGAGAAATGAACATGTTTTGATGTATTTTGCTGAATGTGTAAGTGATCGGTCCTACATCGACTATGAATGTATTAAATGTTAATAGGTAAGAAATATGACACGTATATCTAATGTCTTGTGATCGTAGATCATTAGCTCGTTGTTTCTCCAGACGCTCTCTCAGACTCTGCAACATATTTTACAAAAAATTTAGCCCTTCCCAAGCATGTTGGGACCGGGGAGTTTTGTTCCTTTCTCATCATTGTAATTGGTTTCAGCTAATTGATAGAGAAAGTTGATATATAATTATATACCTCAGCCATTTATAATGTTCAGTGTATTAGACCTCATACCAAATCTCAAACAAAAACAATGTACTGTTTGCGTTTAGCTGATAATGACTTTCATAATTAAGCTTCCTTTTCAAAGTCTTTGTCAATATGTGCTATAGATTTTACCTTATTGGTCAGCAAGGATATCGAAACAAGATATAAAGGGACATTGTTGGAGTTGAAATCTGACTAAGACTATGATTATTAATTCTCTTTCATTTTTTAATTTCCCCCACATACTTGGATCTTGATTGGCTTCTCTATGTTAACGCAATGTGAATGTTTTGTTTGGAGGCAGTTAGATGGTTACAATTAAATATACAACTTGATTAAACCACATGAAGAATTATTTTATAGGTATACTATATAGTGCTATGTGCTTGACATTATAGAATATATGCAAGTTGTTAACGGCTAATCCGCAAGAGTAATTATAATGCATGAAAGTCTTGCTTTTTGAACCAAGTCCATCAAAGATAATCATTTTTGTTAGATCTTTTGCTTCCATATGGCTTAGAAAAAGTATATAGCATATCAGGATAAAATCTGTGACTAGTTACTTCTCAATCTTTGTTAGCATGTGTCACATGAAGTAGCTTGATAAATAAGAAAATTTGCTTCACTTTTTTTTGTTCTATAAAAGTCAACAGTCCTACATCATTTGAAATTTTCTCTAACACCTTCAATGAATGAATTTTTAATCAATATAGAAGAATGTATCACAAAATTATGTACCGATTATATTGCAGTATAGTGTGTACTACAGCAAGGGAGTCCGTGATGAAAGTGGTACCATTCATCACATCCATTCACTAACAACAATGCTCTTTATAGGCACATTATATTGTATGGACCATAGACCTCATTAGAGTAATCAAACTTGTTCAATTAAAATTTTGTGTATATTAAAATCACTTATATAGAGGAATACGTTAAATAGGTTTGGCAGAGCTTTCTACAAAGTCCATCTGTGAGTGAATTGTTTATGTCATATCCTATCATAAGCACTTCAGTGCCTTTTTATTTAGCTAGTGATAAGCTAGCCTAAGAAAACTTTATTATTCAATTGCTATGAAACCAACTATAAGATATATAAAAAAAAAAGCATAATGCAACATAGGCATTCCCAACCCTATATATAGTGGTCCATGCCCTGATGAATTATACAAATGATTTAATTGTATCAATCCTTAGAAATCATTCAACCCTTTAGCCAAAAGAAATTAACACTAACTAGTTCTTCTGATGATTTATTCATCTGACAAAGATGCTAGGTTAAGAATTAAGTTTGCTTTAATTACTTGAACAATATTGTAGACCGACATGGACACTAGACACGCCACTGACATGTCTGCACCAATAATAATTTATGAAGATCGTATAACTGAATTTAGTCACATGTGTTGGTCTCGGACACTGGATACATGTCGGACACCATACTAATAGTCGACCTGAAGTGTCGTTATTACCGAAGAGTTTATGTTCAACTCAATGGCAATAAAGAATTTCCCTGTGCATGAGTTGCAAGTGTACTTTGAACTTTCTGTCAGACTATAGCAACCATTCTGTCACCAAACCTTGGAAGTTTGAAAAAGAAAACAGGAGAAAGTAAAGAACACTGGTTCAAAGCCCCATGATAAGGCTTTTTGGTGTGTTTAATGGTAGGTGGGGTCTCACTTAAAATGAATTGAGATTTCACATTTGATCTCAAGCCCCAGAAACCCAAAAAGTGGGGAAAAGAAAGTAGCAAAAGTAGCTTACTTTATTTGATTCGGAAGGATAATGAAATTTTCTGTGACTTATGTCTCAAGTTATAACTAAATGATTGTCCAATATATAATAAATTACATGGCCAAGTTATCAATTTTCTCATTTGAATCTTTGGTTGAAAACTTATTTTAAATAAAGTTTGAAATCCTTTCTGAATTGCTAACAACTGTAAAAACACAGTTAGAAGGACAGAAGTTCTTCCTGTTATTGGATAATTTGAACTCATTTGCAGTATCTAAACTTTAGGTGAAACATGTGTGCTTGTCCCCAACTTATTTTCTACTTTTACTAAAGCTAGATTGCTATGTTTCCTAGCGTGCATCTGTAATCTGTAACAGATATCAAATTTATCACCAAAAGGTGTTTTTACTTGAGAGAAATCTAAACCTCATATCCCCTTTTTCACACGTAACTACTAAAAAACTATATGCAGTGTATTTAAGATGTTGAATTGTATATGTACAAATGTGTCAAATTTCAATTTCTCATCTCTTAAGGCAACTTAATTGTCTGCTAATTAGGGGTATATTTGAAAGAAAAACAACTTATAACTTAAAATTTGACTTATATTTTTAATATTTTTTTTCAAGTGGGACTTACATTTAAAGACCATACAGATTATATTACATGCAGTCGTGTACAGATTGAACGTTCGATTTAGATTGGACGGTCTAGTGAAATCTACATATTCCTTTCCTACCTTAGGGTTAGAGTTAGATTGCGGGTTAGGAAGCGACAAGAAGATGCAAAGTATAAAGAACTTCCTTAATTTGTGTACTACATATCACGGAATGCAGATATTTTTGTATGGATAATAACTTGAGAGACAAATATGTCTTATTTTAAGGCATATTCTTATCTTATGGCATATTAATTGTTATTGTCAAATGAGATCTTACTTTTGATCAAAAGAAATTTCCAATATCAGATTCCATAGTTACTAATCCAGGGAGGAGCACTGCACATGTTTTCTATGACTTGCTACCATGTTGACGTCACATTTACATAATATGTGACAGACAAAAGAAGCTACAGTTTGCTTTTCCTCTGAAACTCCATTTGCAACATGCCATTTGATACTCTTGGGGAGTTTGGAAGAATGCCGGAAGCAACATGTTAATGAACCAAGTTCGTAAGTATCAAAATACCGTCAACAATTTCTCCACTTAAAACCTTATGGATCATAGAGATAAGCTTATGATTCTATGAATGACTGAGATTTACATATGTAGAGAGAAAAGGCCAAAGTTTGTTACGACACGTATTTATGACTGAGATTTACATTTGAATTTCAAATTGATCATAAAAAACTAACTAGGAGATTAAAACATCAACATAACTAACTAGACGTGTTGTGAATTCGATGAAAATCACATCAATAAATATTTGATGTGTGGGAGCAAGTAATAATCAAGCAACCAAAACAAAGTGTATGGAATTTATAAACACAAAAAAAAAAATAGAAAACAACGAGAGAAAAAAAAGAGTGAACACACGGAATTTGTTTATCCAGTTCGGTCCAAATTGACCTAGTCCGGGGGAGAGAGCAGACTTTACAAAAGAGATATCAATGGATTACAAGAATAAGTCTCCCGCCTAATTCTACCCAAAGTCTCAATCTCTTCCCGTAACCAAGAAACTCAATCCTAATAGTGTTTCCCAAAGGTGAATCAACCCCAACCCTAGTGTTTGTTGCCAAGAGCAAACTCTATACAAACCCTAGTTTTGTGTTGCCTCCCAAACCCTTGTTTTCAGCCCCCTTTATCTCAAGGTTTACTCTGATACAAGGTCTATATTTATAGTAAAAGTATCGCTTAAAATTTGGAACAAATCTGCACTGAAAAATACGTTTTTGTTATTCGCATCCAGCGCACCATTGTGCCACGTTGCGACCCCATCGTGCCACGATTTTTCCAGTGACTTGCTTCAGAACTGAATCATCCAATCGTGCCACGTTGCCCTGCAAACGTGCCACGATTTTTCCAGAACATGATTTTAAGTTAACTCTCACAAGATGGATATCACTTCAACATGGATCACCTCTCTTATGCGTCCTAGTTTATTCATAGTCGATGTAGGATTAATCATTCACACACTTGAACTTAGGAATACTAAATCACGGTGAAATTTCATCATTTCACAATGAGTCACATGTTTGAATTAACATTAAGTTGGGCAGAATAATCAATATGCCACCGTAATTTTGGCAAACGTTATAGTATTATAGTTTCAACAAAATCACGGTGTATAATGTTTTATTCAAGCTTGCTGTGATTTCAAACATACACTAAGACCACGTGTTTTAGTGGAATCCACTTAAATTTCATATACTATGTTAGACATTGTTTTACCTGCTCTTCTAAAAATATAAAAGCAACTGAATATGATTCAAATTTCAATAATTCTGCTCTTTTCCACAGTCAAAGAGAGGAAGGAGGGAACTGATAAAAACAGACATATTTAATATTTGTAATGTCTGGTTTGATTTGCATGCTTCAGAGGAGGTAGGAAGTAGGAACTTGGAAGTATAGAACTGTTGGCACGTTGGTATTTCAAATTTGTGTGGTTCCTAATGCTTGTGTGGTCAAGTTGGAGACAAACGTTTACGGTGCATATCAGAGTAGTTTGCAGAAAAAAGAGATCTCTGCTCAATATCATGTACTTGCAAGCAAGCAAATATTCTACTCTAGGCTTTTATTTTCCAGACATCATAGACATGGGACCCAAAATTGTTCTTCTCTGAAAAAGATAGTTTTTGATTGACTACTAAGTTGACATGGAAGTCATTAGTTATAGGACCCAGAAAGAACCAAAAAATGATGTAACTCCCACAACCACTAACATCGTACCTTAACACTTACATAAACTTTTTTTTTCTTTTCTATCTTATCTTATTTTACAAGAACAATATGTTTTGTGCTTTTTGAAGAAATGTGTTTGACCCCACAAAAGCATTTTCCTTTGGTGGCAACAAGGCCTATTAACTTTAGACCAAGCTCTTGGGTTATAGACTTCAACTTTAACAAAGGGGGACAGACAGATTGAACGGTATTTGTGAGTTGGGAGGTAGTCCTAATTAAAGCTTGAAATGGAAATGCATGGTGGAAATTAATTAATGGTTATATTTGAAAATATATTGAAATTAGAAACACCAATAGATGTAAGACACTAATGGCTAACTCAATCAAATATCATTATCTAAATTTGGAGATTCGGTGCATCAGAAAAGCAATTAAGATTAGGAAAACTCTTAGTGAATGGCATCTGTCCTACATTGAACTTGCTGGTCTAGTCATTACCAGCTAATACCAATAGACCAAAAGTACATATTAACATATATATTTGAACACGTGACATTTGCAGTACAATTATCTACATGGCACTCATGTGGGATGTCTTGCATCAGATAATATATAATTTAGAATTATAAATCATTTTTAAGACAGAAGTTGAAATATTTTAGATTACCTAGCTTGCCTTATGTTAATTATGTATACACAAAAAATTAATATCCTTGTCACTTGTAAGTGAGAAAGTGTTGTGTGATAAAAGATTTAGGCATATCACTTTGATACACACCAAAAAAATAAAGAATTGAATTATGTGTATTTTTTAACTGATTAAATGATGTGTATTTTTCTTGGAGAATGTTGTAATAACTTGAGAAAAAAATAAAGATGAATATGACGAAGGTTGCACAAATGTTCAATTCACCCTATCGGTTTATGCAAACTAGATGCAATAAAGATAACCGACAAATCCCCTTCAAGATACTTTGAAAATTTTGAAGTGAATTATACACTACCTGAATATTTCACGCGTATCTCTCAATAATATTTTTTGGGTTAAAATTTTATTAGTTACTCTCATGTACTACAGAAAAAAAATTATTAGTTACTCTCATGTATGACTTAGAAAAAAAAATGGGAAAATTTTGACTCATAAATATTGTGAGTTTCGTGTTTTGTTTTGGTTTTAAATGTACCTGTGTTTGTAGATACTAAAAATCAGAATTGCAAAACCTAGGACTATATCCCTATATAGGAACTTCCCACAACCATCCTCGGCAACTAGGTCATTCGCAAATTTGCACTAAAATTGTAAACTTGCATTTATGTAACCAATACCATGTGAACATGTAATCTTCAAAATACATATTCTGAAAATATCTCATACTTGCATAAGATACTACCGTAAATTTGGAATTATAAATTATTTAAGGCAGGTAAACTATTTTAGATTGCCTGGTATTAAACTATTAGCTAGCCATGTAACTTGTAAGTGAGAAAGTCTTTTGTTGCTACCAGACTTAGACACGTCATTTAGAGGCACACACAGATAAGAAAAAGATTAAAAAATAAATAAAGAACTCAATAACTTTTTTCAAACGAAACAATATATATTTTTAAAATAATTAAATTATGTCTATTTTTCGTGTGCTAAAATAATTTAATAATAATCTCAATTTCAGTGTTCTATAATAATCTCAATTTTATGTTCATGTGGTTCGGTCGCAAGAGTTTGACATTTTAACTTTGATAGATATGGTTTCTATCTTATCAGATTAGTTGTAAATTAATAATAATTAATGTTAATTAAGTTGATAACAATCTTTCTTTTACGTTTATTTTGTTGTATGGCCATTTTAAAAACATAAATCTGTATAAAAGAAATTATCATGTCTCCAACCAAATGTTTTACCCAAAAACCAAAAGAACCCGTAACATTTCCTTTCTAATTGAAGAACACAGGTTTACTTAATTTTAAAATCGTTTTATGATTAAATAATTTATAAAAAATTAAAATAAATTAGGGGAGGCACATACAAACTATTTTACTCTATTTTACATAATTATATTCTAACGGAATTTGGTGCTCTAAATGGTAGGAAAGGAATATTGTCAATTTACTCAAGTTTATGATTACCTAAAAATAAATTATTCCAATTAAGTTGAAAACTTTCTTTTAATAGTAAGTGTTTGTTTCAAGTGTATCAAATTTATTTCTAAGAATAATATTTCTTGAAATATAAAGATAGGAATTTTATTCCAAAGTATTTAGAAAAAAGATGTTTGGTTAACATTATAATATTTCAAGGAACCTTAAAAATAAGGAATATAATAGGTAATTACACATCATTTTATTCTCATGTCCATCAGAACTTTATTCCCACCATTCTCTTTGGGAAAACTTTTCTATTCTCATGAGCATTTTATATCCGAAAATAAAATTTAATAAACTTGTAAGAAACATAGGCATATACATCTCTTATTCCTTAAAGTTAACCCGAATGTAAAATGTTGCCCTAGATTTAACCTAACTTCAATGATTAATTTTACTATATTACCCCTATTTAATTAACCCCATTTAATTTAATCAAAATGTTATTTTCAAATACTTCTGAAATCTCTTATCTCTTATTCCTTAAATTTAACCCAAACGCAAAATGTTGCCCTAGATTTAACTTAACTTCAATGATTAATTTTACTGTATTACCCCTATTTAATTAACCTCATTTAATTTAATTAGAATGTTATTTTCAAATACTTTTGAAATCTCTTATCTCTTATTCCTTAAAGTTAACTCGAACGCAAAATGTTGCCCTAGATTTAACCTAACTTCAATGACTAATTTTACTGTATTACCCCTGTATAATTAACCCCATTTAATTTAATCTCTTATTCCTTAAAGTTAACCCGAACGCAAAATGTTGCCATAGATTTAACCTAACTTCAATGATTAATTTTACTATATTACCCCTATTTAATTAACCCCATTTAATTTAATCAAAATGTTATTTTCAAATACTTCTGAAATCTCTTATCTCTTATTCCTTAAAGTTAAACCGAACG
>Ga0315914_1005795_pt1 | contig 17812 bp, 6 predicted proteins | sample MpolenodulesMG_FD_203920 | JGI IMG/M metagenome (GOLD analysis project Ga0315914, IMG submission 203920) | Medicago polymorpha root nodule microbial communities from Los Angeles, California, United States - elongated nodules | ecosystem: Host-associated > Plants > Roots > Nodule | place: USA...
CTACAAGTTCTCATGTTGCTCAACTATTAGACAATGGAAACTTTGTAATCAAAGCCAACAACAATACTGATCAACAAAGTAATAATTTCTTATGGCAAGGTTTTGATTTTCCTTGTGATACTTTGTTGCCAGGCATGAAGCATGGATGGGACTTAAAAACCGGTCTTAATCGTCAATTAACTTCTTGGAAAAATTGGGACGATCCATCATCGGGAGATTTAACTTGGGGTATTGTCCTTCATAGCAGTCCAGAAATTGTATTGAAAAAAAGATCAGTTGTGATTCATAGGAGTGGTCCTTGGAATGGAGTTGGATTTAGTGGAGCGCCTATGGAGATTATTACGTCAAATGTTATAGCTACAACACCTGTGAACAATTCAAATGAAGTTTATTTCGCATATAGTCTTGTAAACAAGAGTATGGTTTCAATAACTTATTTGAACCAAACGCTTAGTCTTCACGAACGCGTTATATGGAGTCCAGAGGACAATACTTGGAGTGATATTCAGTCGGTACCAAAAAATGATTGTGATGTCTATAATCGTTGCGGCCCTTATGGAAATTGCATTCATAACCCGTCTCCAATTTGTCAATGTTTAGAAGGGTTTGAGCCTAAATCGCCACAAAATTGGGACGCCTCAAATTGGACACAAGGATGTGTGCGCAAAGGCGAAGAAACATGGAATTGTGGCGTGAATGATGGTTTTGGAACATTTTCTGGATTGAAATTGCCAGATACAACACATACTTGGGTTGATGCAAATATGACACTTGAGAATTGTAAGAAGAAATGCTTGGAAGATTGTTCTTGCATGGCTTATTCAAACTTAAATGTGAGTGATGGTAGTGGTTGTTCCATATGGTTTGGTGATCTTATAGACTTGAGACAGATTTTAACATTCCAACAATATCTATATATTCGAATGGATGCTTCCACAGTAGGTAAATGCTATATTCTTCTCAAACATTTATGCTTTTTTTATGGATTATATATGTTTTTAATCTCTAGCTATATAGTTTTAGTTAATACTAAATTTGTTTACCTAAGTTTTAATTAATACACTATAAAAACACCATAATTTTCCTCCAGCCACTACTGGCAGCCTCTAGACCCTCGAAAATACTGGTGGTTAGGGTTTGCAATAAACCGAACCAACTCGAACAAATTTCGAAACTCGACTTGACAATTGATTCATTGAATTAAATTCATGAACCAAATGAGCTGAACTTGAGTTATATATAGTTTGCTTCGTTTGGTCCATGAGTTGACTCGATTATATCTAATACTTAAAAAATATTTTTGTTTTATTAAATAGTATGAACATGAACCTACGGTCAAATTAATCAATTAAATTTAAAAGTTGTTGTACAATACTAAGTCAACTAAGAGGTTTGAAGGTGGAACAAGACTACTCTAATATTTATCTATGTTGATTTGATTAACAACTACAGGTTTAATTAACAATTTAACAATTATAAATTAAAAAATAAAAAAACCAAAGTCCGACACTTGCCAATAATCAATCAATAATAGATGAAAGTGAGCTATATCCATGTTGATAGACAAACACGTAATAACAACTGCATTAGTTTAAGCTTCGAAGCAAATTGTCCCACATGCTTGGTTTGATTATAAATTACAACTTTAATTACTTAGTGTAATATCCTCATTTAGTGTGATTATTAATTTAACACCAGGCTATGGGAAAAAAGTTAAGACTTTTTTCTTCCAAAAAAAAAAAGTAGCAAAAATTTTTGATTTTAGAATTATGTGATTCAAACTAACGAGTCGAATCGAGTTCTTTGTGAACTTTAATCAAGTCGAGTTCAAGCTTAAAAAAATGTTCGTCTTGAACTCGAGTTTAGTTCAAACTGAATCAAATTTTATTGAGCCGAGCTGAGTCAAATTCAATTTGCTTCAACTCATTTTCAACCCTACTGTGGCTTTTTCTGCCGGAAATGACACTAGGGAAATGACACTAGAAGAGGCACCTTAGTTAGACTTCTTTTCCCAATGGCCAACTCGAATTTCCGACGGCCATGACACTAACAAATATAGAAGGAAAATACAATTTTGCAATATACTAGAAGTTTGAACCTGGAATTCCTTACTTATATACCTACCTATTAGACTACTTGACATACAAAATATATATTACCAAAAAATTACAAAGATATTTTACCGTAAAAAAAATAAAATTAGGAAGGCCACATGACAATGTTTTGAACAAACCAAAAGGTCAACCCCATACCATATATATAGTATCAAGCATGTCATACATATAAATGTGGGGACAAATAGTTTTTATGAATGTTAAATTAATGAGAAATTTTTTGATGGACTGTAACAAAAAAAAATAGTTTTTTTTTTATAGAAACTAAAAAACTAATTTCAATATTTCATTTAATTATTGAGGAGTGGTGGTCACTATTTTCTTAGATTTGACAAGTATTCATTTCTTTTTCAAAAGATTCAAATGGAGATGTTTCTGGTGGGAAGAAAAATCATACATTGGCAATTGCAGTCACTATTCCGTTGGTCGTCATTTTGCTACTGGTGATCATAGTCTTTTACGTTTACAAGAGAAAAAGAAAGCAAAGAGGTAAATTTCTTGACCCAAATAAAATATATTTCAATTCAATGACATTGAGTTCTTGAAATTTGTTTCTAAAAAATGTATCCTACCTCTTGTTTTTTAGATATATGCCATTTTTTTATTCCTAATCTCTTTCTATATGAATGCTTTCAAATTATTAGCAACAAAAGAAAACCATTCGAATTATAAATGTATGTTGTAATTATATCTTTACCAAAATACCTTAATTATTGTAATTTTTTTATTTTACTATAGTGGAGAGGTAAAGTCATTTTTTTTTACAGAAGAAAGATAAATATCTATCTTAAAAGAAGGAGGATGGATGAAAATCGCGGATTTTAGAAATTAGGGTTCATGATTCTGAAATCTAATTCTCTTTCTTTTTATAATTAAATTCATTTTTTTAGGCAATTAAATTCATTTTTTTAAATAATTAATCAATTAGTTTTTATTATGCGTCCAATTAATTATTTCAATTAATGACATGAAAAATGAATAAGTCAAAACACATGACATGTCACTGCCACGTCATTAATGGTAGTGACAAATCACACAAAATGATATGGGTCTAAAAAAACCTAAGAAAAAAAAGTGAAGACCCAAAATAATCCCTCAGAAAAATTTGCTCCAATTCACTGAACACCTATAAAAGAAAATTTAATGGTTGTTTTTTCAACTGTTTTTGTTTGTTTAAGGTTGAGAAAAAAATGACATCTACGAAAAAAAATTGTTAACTTCACATGCATATTTTTTTAGAGAACTTCACATAGTTTTTTTTTTTTAAGAAACTTCACATACTTGATGTGAGACCTTATATATTTTTTTTTTTAAGAAGCTAAAATGACATTAGATTGTCAAAAAGTTTAGATTTTTCAGCACAAGATGTGCCAGAAAATATGACTAAGTCAACAAGATATAAATCTAGAAAGCCACCAAAAGGAGAAAGAAATATACAAACTAAGTAATAGTTTTCAAGCATAAGTTTGGATTAAGCCACCAAAAATGGCAATCAAAAGAGAAGGTAGAGTACTTTGCTTTCAACCACCAAAAAATTGGAAGCTTAATTTTGTTAAGCAGCTTAAATAAAGAGTGTTCTTATGCTTGAAAATTCAGCTATTTCTTTCACTCTAAATTACCCAAACACAAGATAATCAAAAGCGATGCAGAGTCGACTGCCGATGTGAGACCTTATATTAATTTTAGTTAAAGCCCTTATCTTAGAGGTAATTTTAATTAAAGTACTTGAATATTATATAATTAAGCAGACAATTTAAATATGACAAAAATGCTAAAATTTATTTTTCCATCTTATATTTTATATGAAAAAAGATTTGTTTTATATTTACTAAGAAATTTCCATCATCATATTTTTAGTTTTGATACAACCCAACACGGTATTGTAATTCCTTAAGAAAATGAAAAAACATGGTATTGTAATTAGTCTCATTTAATGAAGAAAATGTTCAACAATTAAACCCACTGAAATGTTGCATGATCTAATGCCTCTGCTAGGACTTTGCATGTAATAAAGATAAATAAGAATTTGCCATAACAAAAACCATATCGGAAAACATTATGATTACATGGAAATTTTGTCCAACAAAAATTTATTTTTTTTAATTTTGTCCTACAAAAGTTTATGACAATATTGCATTGACACCATTTACATATGAAAGATAATTTAGAGATCAACACTTTAACCGAAGAGAAAGATGAAGACCAACAAGATTTTGAGCTTCCTTTCTTCAATATTTCTACAATGATAAGTGCCACAAATAACTTTTCAGACAATAACAAACTTGGAGAAGGTGGCTTTGGACCAGTATATAAGGTAAACATGCAACAACTTGAATACAACACATGAGAAAGCTCTTGAATCTCATTTCCTAACAATTTTTCCAACTATAAAATTTAGGGTACACTAGCTACAGATGGGCAAGAGATTGCCGTCAAAAGGCTTTCAGGAAGTTCAAAACAAGGATCGAAAGAATTTAAAAATGAAGTAAAATTATGTGCAAAACTTCAACACCGAAATCTTGTTAAGGTTCTTGGTTGTTGCATTCAAGGACAAGAGAGAATGCTTATCTATGAATATATGCCCAACAAAAGCTTAGATGCATTTCTTTTTGGTGAGTATCTCTATTAAGCTTGAACATTAATATATATATGAATTTTGGAAAGAAAATAATAAATAAAATTGATATTTTTAATAGATCCAGCTCAAAAGAAACTTCTAGATTGGTTTAAGCGCTTCAACATTGTTTATGGAATTGCCCGTGGACTGATTTATCTTCATCAAGATTCTAGATTGAGGATCATACATCGAGATCTAAAACCAAGTAATATTTTATTAGACAATGATATGAATCCTAAAATATCAGATTTTGGCTTGGCAAAAATTTGTGGGGATGATCAAGTTGAGGGGAATACAAACAGAGTAGTTGGAACACAGTAAGTAGTTTCATTGATATTTTAAAATTTTTGAAAAAAATAATAATTCAAATTAACTCATTTGTACACTTTTCAGTGGTTATATGGCTCCGGAATACGCCATTGATGGACTATTCTCCACAAAATCTGATGTATTTAGCTTTGGCGTTTTATTGCTAGAGATTGTAAGTGGACAGAAAAATAAAGGAGTTACATTTCAGAGCAACACCTATAATCTTATTGGGCATGTAAGTAACACAAACAACTTTATATTCCCTCAATGAAATGGTATATCACAACTATATTTGAACTTTTGTAGGCATGGAGGTTATGGAAAGAGGGAAATTCAGAAGAATTAATTGATGATTGTCTAAGGGACTCATATATTCCATCTGAAGCTTTAAGATGCATACAAGTTGGTCTTTTGTGTTTACAACTTCATCCAAATGATAGACCAGATATGACATATGTGCTTGCGATGTTGACGAACGAAATTGTTTTAGCCCAACCAAAGGAACCTGGTTTCATAATACAAAGTGTCTCTAATGAGGGAGAATCTACAACGAAGCCTTTCTCAATTAATGAGGTTACTATTTCGTTAATAGATGCTAGATGAAAAAAAAAACCTTTTATCTATTTGTATGTCATGTATATATGGACGTATTTGATCAATATGTGATTGTCAGTTAGATATTTTATTTGCTTATGTAAACATGATAAAGTTGTATATGAGCTAAATTAATTGAAATATGAGTTATGCAAATGTGTATATCCTTGAACTTTATTTAATATCTTATGATTTTTTTGAATAGAGACATGTGAAGAAGGTTTCCATCCAAGAGACACTTGCTTTCATTTGGTTTAGATTCATACTTTTTAATAATAATTTATATATAGGACATAATTCTTTCGTAAAGGTCCAAATAAAGTTGGCATAGGTCATAAAACATATACCAATGGATGTTTAGTTCCGTCAACTTTGATTAGATATACCAATGGAAAAATTTCATCCCAATAGCCTATAGCTACGGTAGTTTCAGACAACAAAATGTGAGACTTATACCTACTGTCATTGACAACAAAATTATTTTTCCGTTGGTAGGTTTGAGAATATATTTTTCGTATAAATAGTTTTTTGACTCAAATAATTCTTTCTTATTATTATGCAAGCCCCTAATTAAACCACCTGATAATTGTCGGGAATTTGAATCTCAACGTTTTACCATAAAGATTCCCATCATAACCAATCTGGAGCAGTGTCGTGATCCAAAATCATTTTCGATATCCGAAAGGTGGACATCTTATCCATCAGCTTGTCATTTTTGGAAATGTTGTACCATGACTGTTCGGCCATAATGACCCTCCAACAACAGCCAATAGCCTTGTAAACATTGTCCATCTCTTTTACGGTGTAACAACGCACAATCGGAAATGGGCAGTGATCCTCTCTTGCATTTTTAATTTTGTCAAGTCGACCCAATTTTGAGTTGTTAGTGAGTACATCATCCAACATAAAACCGTAAGATTATGCATCCACGTTGTCGGATATGTCAAAAGAGACTGCAGCACCTCCCTTATAGGCATGGCAACAAAACTCATACCCGCGGTTACCCTCCCGAACCAAACCCAATTTGACGGGTTTTGACTGGGTTTCGGTATGGGTATGGGTTTTCTCCGATTTTAAAACATGGGTATGGGATGGGTAACGGGTTTATAGGCACCCACCCCGAACCCATACCCAAACCAGTCCCAAAAGTAAAAAATTACTTTATGTTGATATGTCATGTTATTTTGTTTGATAATTGTCCTGTTAACAAAAACTACCGTTGATGTTTAAAGGATCAACTAAACCATTCCGTCTAACAAATGTTAAAGTGAGCGTATTGTTGGATCATGTATTACAACGTTGCTCTTGGGAATGCAAAAAAGCTTATATTTTTTATTTAAAAAAATTATTAAATGCGGAGACGGGGATGGGGCGGGGGATACCCGAACCCGTCGGGGACGATAATGAGAATCAATTTCTCATCCCCGTTGGGTATAGATATGGGTAGGGTAACGGGTAAGTGTATGAGAATCGGGTATGGGGATGGAGAAGGTAAAACCTGTCCCCACCCCGCCCCATTGTCATGCCTACTCCCTTATCCATATACTGCTCAACCAAACTCTTAAATTCTTGGTAGCTTGAGACATGTATGCGAAGATAATCCATTTTTTCACTCTTTCTCCTGCATAAATTTGAAAGCAAATCAAATTATGGGTTTGACGCAATTTAAGAAGTTGTGCATAGAAAGAATATAATAAAAGAGTGAGAAGAAGAGAACACACAAGGGAGGCTAGAAGATTAAATTACTTTTTGTTGTTCTTCTTCTTGGTTCTTGTTATTTTGCTCAATCGCATGTCCACACAAGGCAGTAACGTGGCCATCCTAACAGTAAGAGAGAGAGAGCAGTCAATTAACATTTATTTAAGAAGCAAAGAATCCTGAACAAATAACGTCTGAAGCGGATATTGTGGTCAAACATGTTGGAATCCCAAACCCAAACATAGTTCGTGGTGATTGGATAAAGAAATGAGCTGTGGTCATTGTTATGGGAACAAATCAAGTTAAGGTAACAACTTGTTATGATTCTAATTAGCACATGAGAAAATACACTTGATAAAATATAATTGGTTGGGGTAAATGGACATGTGGCTACTGGCTAGTGATTGTACATAAATAGAGTAAGAATGATCACTATGGGGTATGAAGAAAAATGATGAAAGTATCTCATCCCTTCTTTGGTACTCTCTAGTAGAGTAATCTCTTCCATCTTTCTTTTTCTTCTTTTATGTACTAAGAACACCAACTCAAATTGGGCTCCCATATATCAATTTTACATTTGAATTAATAATCAATTGCAATTATCCATTTTATTTCACTCTCAATTTTGAGACCCATTACACAACTCAAATTGTTTTTACTTCAATATTTTGATGTTTCCTTTGGCTTCTGAATGCGTGGAGGTACTTGAAATTTTTATTTTTCTATTTGAAGAACTTGGTGCTATTTTCAGATGACTTGTCAAATATATACTCAAAGTTAACAAGGCACAAACTCAAAGAGGTATCATTTAAGGAAGAGATAGTAAATTCAACACACTGATGCTAATTGTTTGCTCCTTTGAAATCACTAATCTTGTTGTTATTATAATTCATTTTGACCATCCGAAAATTGTTTCAAATTGGATTTCTATGTTATAAATAGGGAGTGTGTACTTATAAGGACCAGGAAAAAAAAATTGTACTCACATTGTCAAGTGGTTGTTTTTCTTCTCAACTTACAAACCGGTTTTGCAAGGGTTGAGTTAGACCTGGCCTAATTTCTAAGTTGGTATCATAGTTTATACAAGATCCATTAGGTCACATGTTATCTGATCATCGCTATCAAACCACTTGGGTCACATTCTAGATGTCTAGTCTTGGACGTGAGAGTATGTGTGTTGAGAATTCCACATTGGATGAGATATGACTAAAAGCGGTGGAAAATTCTCACTTTACATGTCGGATTTGTAAAGACGAGTTATGCCGAATACAAAATTCTAACAGTTATGCATAACTTTGGTTATTACTATTAATTATGAAATTTAACTAATTTGACTTGGCACATTTTCTCAATGTATCTTCAAGCTGTTTTAGCATTGGTGAAGCTTCGTAGACAGTAATTAGATAATTAGCTAGTCAACATATGAAGCACGGACATTCCTCGGATTAGGTGTGTTCCGGTGTGGGACACGTGTCGTGTCCGACACCGACACGACACTAATACTTGTAATTACACTGAATTATGTGACTTTTTCCAATTATTAGCTGTGTCGGCGTGTCAGTGTCCGTGTCGTGTTCAGTTTCCGTGTCCGTATCCGTGCTTCATACATGGGTATTGCTGACTGGGGTGACTGTGATCTTATATTCGAATCTTCCTAAACAAAGAGACTTGTGGTATCATTTAGGTTTCATTATGGTCTTATAAATTGGTAGAAAATGCAATGTATGATTATTGTACCATAAAATATGTCTTTGTGAAAATAGCACACAAGTATGTACTCTTCTAACCTAATAGAATCTGCATGAAGGCTTTTGATGCGAACCTGGATTACAGAAACAGTAAATGGAAGAAAAATAGATCACAAATGTAAATAAATGAGTGTTTTATTTATGAAAGTTAAAGGTAAAATGCAAAAGATGAATGTCTTAACACCCACAAAGCCATGCCCCTGGAGAGAACAGCATTATCTGTCCATTAATTCTAAAAATTTACAACCATAACTCTATCCTCCACCTTCTGTAACAAACTCAACTCTCTCCCCTGATCTCTAATTTTCCTCAATTAGTTTTAGTCACTTGACATTTGACAATGTAGAAGCTTGAGCCACAAGCAAAATGAATGTATGTTGGGATTTGGGAAAGGAAACAAAGAGAAGACATCAAATGGGAAATTAAACATGACAATTAATGAATGAAAAGACACTTTAGTGCCCTCACCTGCTGGCCTTAAAAATAGTATGACACTACTGGTACAAGGATGGAAATGAGGGACAAAAATATGAACTTTTTTACTAATTTCCCGTCACAAAATTTAGTAACACATATTTCCTCTTCCAACTTTTCATCACAGATTCAATTTGTTTTAGTTTATGCAATTCCTTATGGACCTATTCTTATCTAGATGCACTTTAATATATAATAATTAGCAGGACCCTAGCAGCCAAGTCTTCCGTTTCACCGGAGATGTTTGCTTTGAAGAGGCAGTCAAAGTGGCATCAGCCATTACTCCGGCTCCCGGAGGCGTAGGACCAGTTACAGTATCGATGCTTCTCTCCAACACACTTGATTCCGCAAAATGTGCATTCGGAATGGTTTGAAATAAATTGATTGTTTCTCCATGGTATACAAGAGAATCAATATCATCATCGCCTCTTCTCAAAAGCCAAATATTCTTTCCTTGAGTGATGAAGATGCATGTTGATGTTATGTCAGTGTTTCTTTAAACACAAGTTTGCTAACTTACTATAAAATAAAATCTGTGACAATACGAAGATGCAATTTTGATTATTCGGCTGACTTTTTCTCTTTTAAACATTACTTTCAACTTTCAATACAAATAGCACGTATAACAAATAGATAATAGTAAATTCAAATATTAAAATAAAAGTGTAACAAACACGATATGAGTATATGTTCAGTTTTTTTTCCCTTTATCATTTAAAAAGTGTAACAAACTAGATGAGTATAATTATACTTACTTTTTCATTATCCCAATTAGATGAGTATATTTATACTTACTTTTTCATTATCCCAATTATACGCTTAAACAACTTTTTTTATAATAAAGATTGTTGTTGGTGTCATTAAAAAAACAAGAATTTAAATTATATTTTTTGTTATATTGTTGGTGTCATTGAAATAGATAATCATGGTTAGTTTGATTTGTTAAAACTTGAAAGCAACAAACATTAATATTTTTAGTTTTAATCGAAATCAATATTTCATAAAAAAGCGTCGTTCATAATTTTTCAAATGTTACCGCCATAAAAATAGCAAAAAGATGGGCATATGAGTGCCCGTCTTTTCGCTAGTATATTTTGGCTAAATTACATTAAGGGTTCTTTAAGTTTGAGGTTTGTAACAGATTGATCATTTAAATTATTTTAATCATACATAAATCCTTTAAGTTTGAGGTCTGTAACAGATTGGCCATTTAAGTTATTTTGATTACACATAAGTCCTTTAAGTTTGTAAACGTTTTCGATTTAGTCATTATATGTCCCATCATTGTTTTTGTAATGTTTGGTTAACAAAAGGACTTGAAGGTGAGAAAAAGATAAGAAGGGGGGTTGAATTGTGCTTTCTTTTTCTTCTAAGTCCAAAGTCCAGAGTCTGATAGAGTTCAGATTCTAGAACAATGTTCAGAGTCTAATGCAACGGATAAAGGAAAGATAGAGAGAGAGAAGAGAAAGACACAAGCAATTATACAGGTTCATTCAACAATCTAGAAGTAGTTTTGTCCCCCTTGTACTTCCAAGGAAAGTTTACTAAAATCAGAATCTGATTACAAATGATCAAGTACAAAAGCAAGAGATTTCAAATACTCAAGCACACAAGCAAGAGGTTTCCTATGCTCAAGCACAAAAGCAAGAGACTTCTAAACAAACAAAATTACATAGAAAGATGTTTGGTTTGGACACTTGATATACAATCAGTGATGTTCACAATACAAATCAGATACATACTCTTAAGAAATTCTAAGTGAACTGATGTACAACAATTTTAGTAGAGTTTTGGCACAAGTAAATTGTTGTTAAGTCTCTACAATTCTTCAAGTCTTCATTCCTTTATATAGATGTAAGAAAGATACGTTTTAGAAGTGTCAACACACCAAAACAGTCGTTGTTGAAGCTTGATCATCACCAATGATCTGTTGCTTGATTTGGTTAATGTCATAGGAGGGAATAATTTAAAATTCATTCCTTGTTTGGAGAATTAACTAGTGTAGACACAGTTGTAGCAGTACTATATGCAGACATGAGAGTGGAGTAGTGGAGTAGTGGTTGTACAATTGTGCTATTGTCCTTTTCCTGCGCTCTTTAGTGGATAAGCATCTAATGCCTTCTAATCCCTCTGAAATAGTCGTTGCTTCCAGCTTCTATTCCTTCTGCAAACTTGTGTCTTCAAATAACCAAATTTAACTAACTCCAGGTTCTTGACTTCAGACTCTGACAAACTTCAGACTCTTGATGACTTCAAACTCTGGCAGTCAGCTTCTGATGTTCTTCAAACTCTAATGGTCTTCAGACTCAGACTTGCAACATAAGCTTCCTTTGTAAATTTCATTGCTCTCATTTGTTCTTCCAGAACCAATATCATGTTTTAAGACTTATAAATTTTAGTCTATGGTCCTGCACACTTGAACAAATATTAGCATATCCAATTGAACTTTTAATACCTTGTTATCATCAAACTCAAGGTGGCAATGTTAAACACATTTTGTTCCAACATGACTAAATTGAAAACGTTTACAAACATAAAGAACTTATGTATGACCAAAATAATTTAAAAGATCAATCTGTTACAAACCTCAAACTTAAAGGACCTATGTGGGACCAAAATAACTTAAAGATCCAATCTATTACAAACCTCAAACTTAAATGACTCCGGGTGTAAATAATATAATTTTTGTATTCCCCAAAAAACCTACTTAACAATTTTGATTATATCATCTGGTTTAGTTTGGTGGTGTTGACTTGGTACCTTGGAGCATACTCCTCTCGAGGTCTCTGGTTCGATTCTCCCTTATTTCAATTTTGGTAGGCAAGTTTAGCTTCTTATAGAAAAACAATTTCTCTCTATTTTTTTAAACAAACCGAACCTAATTGGTTTCTTTTTTTTTTTGAATAGGCAAACATGAGACTTATATTAACAACAATGGCGTCGCTTCTTCCACACAAGGCATGCTAAAAGAAAACGACCATAATTACACAAGTAGTTCAATCAAAACTGAAGGCAAGAAACAAAGGGACAACTAACCTATACCCAAACAAAGTAAAGGGCAAGCTAGCCAAGTATGAACCCCTAACACAAAATTTCTATACACAAAATTTCTATACCTAATTTGTTTCATTAATCAACAAAGTTTCTATACAAGGAGGATTATACTAAAAAATACATCAACTAATCTGAAAAATTGTCGCCACCTAAGAGTATGTGCAATCATATTCATTTGTCTTCAACAAAATTTAACCACAAAGTTATTTGAGAGAAGAGAAGAGAAATTTAACCTCAAAGTTAGAATGCAAAACTAGACAACTCTTAATATTAAATAAAAATATCTCTATCTGTGTTTTTTTTTATACACAATAGTTTTTCTCTTTTAAATTTTTTTTTACCCACAAAATTTCTCTCTTTTAAAAACTTGACAAGCGTGCTCTTAATGTATTTATGTGCGGATAAAGTCCTTGTTTTATGTCTCTCAATTTTAGTTATTTTTGTTATTGGTCTAAGACCTCCAATGAAATTAAAATGAAAAAATGACGATACCCAAAGTTGAAATGGTCCACTATGCTATATTATATCATTTGTTTGAAACATAAATGTGAAAACAACTAAAACATTGGAAACTCGTCGATTAAAAAAAGTCTAATTTAGTCCTACAGATATATATTATATCAACTTGACAGTTGTACAAGTCACCAAAAACACGTATTAGAAAATGTCCATTGTATTTCTTGACATAACAACTTAAGAAAGTCGTATATTTTAAATTAATTAACAATAAAATTTGTGTGAAAGGTTTCATTTTTGCTTCTTCAAAACAATAGTGTTAGATGCTTATCAACGACTTCATTTATAAACTTGCGTACCTACTTAAATTGAAACAGAATTTTCTCAGAAATCTCCATCTTACCTTACACGTTTTTTTAAAGAAAATCTTGCATTACACGTTATATCAATTTTCCATTAAACAAAATGACTCTCAAAGTCTCCAACTCAATTTCAGATAATGATTTTGTCATTTATCTTCTTCTTTTTCACGTTATTTTTGTTATTTTGATTCGTTTGCATATCGATTTTCAAGTATCAAATAAAAATAAAATAAAATAACCAACAATACATAAATGAAAGACCATACATTTAAATTCTAAGAGCTCATATTGAAATAAAATCATGATCTGATGCTTGAAAATTCATATGCAAATTATTCAAAAGGATAAAAAAAACAAAAAAAAAACATGAAGAGATAATAAATGACAAAATTGTTACTTAAAAGTAAGTTATGGGAGGACGAGAGTCATTTTGTCGTAATTAATTAATATTATGCATCTTTTCGATTTAAAGGGATATTTTTAGTTTATTCAAAGAAAATAAAAGATAGTTTTAGTAGTCTTACTCTTTGGTCATCGACGCTACAGTTTAGGTCTACGGATTATAGTAGCTTTTTTTTTTTTTTTGACAAAAGTAGCTTTTGTTGGAGTCTGGTCGTTCTTGATTTTTATTGTCTTACTGGTCTACGGATTATACGGTGCTATTGCTTTCAAAATGCAAAAAATAATTAAGTTTTCTAATTCTGATATCTAATATAAATAAATCATATTTCAAACGTTGCCATTTCTCTTCTTTAGTAAGGTCAGATACTTAGATTATACGGTGCTGTTGCTTTCAAAATGCAAAAGAAAATAAGTTTTCTACTTCTGGTACTCTAAATATGAACAAACCATATTTAAATGTTGCCATTTCTCTTCTTTAGTTAGGGTGACAACATCCAAATCAATCTCCTAAAAAAAATTCAAATCGATCCAAATAAAAAAATGTAAACCCATCTATATACTTCGAAATCGTACAAAATAGCATTTTGTTAGATTTTTTTTTTTTTTGTATCATTTTTATAGAAACAATACAAATCACATCGATTTTAAATAATTTTTTTGAAATTGAATCAAGCTTAGACTATCATTTGGTCTCAAATATAAACTAATAATCATTTTTTTTTCCAGATTTATTGAATAAGTGATGTATCTAATAGTAAATCATAATACTTATTTGTTTGAGTGGATGTTCATTTTAGGTTGTATACACTCATTTGAAGTATACACTTTAGTTGGTCAAAAGTTCTGATGTTACTACACGTCATTTTAACAATAGGATAGTTGTTATTCGTCAATATATGATCAAACATGGTTGTGGTGATGGTAACCGATGAGGACGATGTTGAGGAAGGATGGTAGCTGTGACGGAGGCTAGCAGTGAGGAGAGATTTTACAGTGGCTGGTCTAACGAGAGAGAAAACAGAAGAGGTAGAGATGGGAGAAGGAAGAGGGCAGACTGAATTTTTACAAAATTGCCCCTATTTTTATGTTGAAATTTCAAAATTACTCATGGTATTCTATTTGTGTCAAATAATTTGTGTTTGTTTTATCATTTCTGAAACAAATGTGTCTGCCACCAATCAATGTACTTAATTTCCAACCCGATGTTGGCTATTTGTCTTTAAATTTAAGTTGAATCTAACTCAACCTTATAAAACTGATCGGCAAGTGTTTATCGGTGTTTTTGGTAAACAATAAGACTAGTTTTAAATTGCAGGATCAAACTAGAAATCTGAGGACATGTTGTGCAATGATTTTCTAGAAAATATATGTAGAAATGCCTTTCGACAGGAATAACAATATGTTTAAAGATTAAAAACTTAAAGACTTAAAATTCTAAAGGCAAAGAAACTTAAAGGAAAGTAAATTGCATTCCATAAAATGAAAAACTACTATATATACACAAGAAAAATAACTACACAGACCAACGGTCAGAAACTAAATCCTTTCGACAGCTTTGGCTTGTTTTCCTCGTGTCTGACCCTTCAATCTTGCCTCTCCAAAGAATTTGAACTCCTCTAGTCAAACCCTCAAAACCTTGTCGAAACCATTTTCTGTCGAAATCATCAATTTCATCCTGGACTTAAGAGAATTTCATGGTTTTCATTATATAGTTACCGGTCGAAATACACAAACGAAAATACATGATAACAGTAAGGTGATGATATTTTACCAATAAACACATGTTCATATCTCATCGTATACTATTTGAGACTCTTAATTAATATGCATTGTCATGCTCATGACTTAACGTGTAGAATATGATCCAGGTGATCTGATTGCGGTGATCAAATAGCATTGACTCAAAAAATATTAGATAGACTCTTATATCATTTAAAAATTTAGATTGGACTCACCTTAACACTTACATAATTGTGTTGTAAAGTAAACATTCTCTCCAACACATGTTCATGATTTAACTTATACAATATAGGACGAAAATTCTTTAACACTTTGAAGGCTAGCTCAAAAATTCTTTTCGAATAATAATAATAATAATAGTAATAGTAGTAGTACCAACAACAACACTTTATGTCATCGTATACATGTAATTTCAATATTAACTACCATCTTTTTGCTAGATTTAATAAAAGAAAAAGACATTAGTCCTTCCTAACACAAGGTGTACTAAGGAAGAAACAGCAAAGTCTACACAATATTTACAAGAGAATTTGAGGAAAAAACAAAAACAAGAAAAGAAAAACTATTAGTCTATGTCCAGCATGGTGAACGGACTAAGCCACCAACCATGATAATTGAAGGGAAGAGTAGTAAATTTCGCCTTCAACCACGTAAAAGAGAGCGACTTAATCTTATCAACCACCTGAATTACCGAGCATGCTTTGTCTGTGAATATCCTGTTAATTCTTTCTTTCCAAATTTTCCAAACGGTAGCAAACCATATAACCTGTAAAATTGACTAACGAGTCTTTGCCGGACCACCACTGTAACAGGAATAAAATGATTCGACATAAATTGAGGGACAACTGAGAAATGTCGAGCCGTCTATGAATTAAGTGTCAGACAGACCCAAAAAAATTACAATGCAATAACAAATGAGCGGACGATTCAATCGAACCGTACCCTGCCACACACTCCATGGAATTATGGTCAAGAACACCGCGACGAAAAAGATTGTCCTTTGTGGGCAACCTATCCCGAAACAACCGCCAAGCAAACAACACAACTTTCAAAGGAACATCCTTATGCCAAAGAGATGAAACGGGCACCAGTGTAACAATCGGAGGTTCCACCATTAAAAAGTGGTAAACACTACGAACAGAAAATTTTTGAGAAGTTTTCAATGTCCATAGCCATTTATCATCCTTGTTAACCTACAAAGTCACATTCTGAAGCAGTAAAATAAGTTCCTCCACCAACTCCTCCTCCCACGCAAACAACCTCTATCTCCACACCCCTCCCTCCTCCCACTCCTCCTCCCAACCTAAATGACTCAAATCAAAAATAGACTCCCCCTTAAACACCGACAAGTCATATAATCTGCTAAACCTGACACTAAATGACACCCAACCAAGCCAAACATTCGTCCAAAAAAGAGTATGTTTCCGACTCCCGACATAGCGATTAACATGATCGCTAAACCACTCCTCCCTACACAAGGTGAGGACATCACGCCACCATAAAGATGCCTCACGGCCGCCACCCATCAGTCGACCCCCCTCAACCCGTTAACGCACCGACAACACCGTAAACCATAAACTCTCTCTCTCCTCCAACAACCGCCAACACCACTTACCTAACAAAGCAATATTAAACTCCCTAATTCTCCTCACCTCCAAACCACCAACCTCCTTACCCCTGCAAACAGTGTTCCAATCCACCCAAGATATTTTCTTGGGGTCAGCACTCCCTCCCCCCCCAAAAAAAAAAAAAAAAAATTAAAAAGAGATTCAATAGAGGAGACAATACCTGACGGAACCTTGAAAAAGGAAAGAGCAAAAACAGGCAGAGACGACATGACAAACTTCAGCGAAACCAGACGACCATCCAAAGAAAGTGTTTCGAGTTCCACCCGGTTAGTCTAGTTTTAATACGGTTTATGATCATTATTATAAGTAAGAGTCAACTTTTTAGGTTCATTCAATAAATGATGTATGTGGTATATATAATAGACCATATACATCATTTATTGAATGAATCTAAAAAGTGGATTTTTGCTTATAATAATGATCGGAGGATGTCCAGACACACAGTTTAGTCCCAAATCAATTTAACATGTTTTTTTCTTTTTTAAGGAAAGTCAATTTAGCATATATAAACGCACAAACATACAATGTGTGTCTGCATCAAATTCAATCAATGCAAAATGGCCAATATTCTTCCTATGATATTGTTTGTTATTCTTAATCTCTTGTTGTTCTTCTT
>Ga0315914_1005797_pt1 | contig 17809 bp, 11 predicted proteins | sample MpolenodulesMG_FD_203920 | JGI IMG/M metagenome (GOLD analysis project Ga0315914, IMG submission 203920) | Medicago polymorpha root nodule microbial communities from Los Angeles, California, United States - elongated nodules | ecosystem: Host-associated > Plants > Roots > Nodule | place: USA...
ACTTTTAGTCCCTATAAAATTTTCAATCTTTACTTTTGGTCCCTCGTTTAAAGTAAACTCATATGTAGAATTCATATTTTTAAATAAAATTTTGCAGAAAAATGTATAATATTATAAGGATCTCTCCCAAAAAATTTAGAATTTTTTACCAAAACATGAATTAAATATGAATTTTTATATTTTTGGCGGTAAAAAATTCATATTTAATTTATGTTTTGTTACAAAATTCTAATATTTTTTGGGAGTGATTTTTACAATATTTCATACATTTCGGCACAATTTCATTAAAAAATACAAATATTTACTTAAAAATAGGGACCAAAAGTAGTGATTGAAAATTTTATAAGGATTAAAAGTTGAAGGAAAATTTTAGAGGGACTAAAACGAAAAGTTGGTATATTTATAAGACCAAAAACATATTTAACCTAAAAAAAAAACTATATTCTCTGTTTTTTTTATTTTGGCGTGATTGGCATTAATAAATTAACATGATTAACATTAATACTTTTTTAGTCATATTAATGCATGTTCTAATGGCACAAGTTAGTGAACTAAAAATGGAATTAAGAAATAAATTGTGTATTGGAAAGAAAAATATTTAAATTTTAAAGCATCAAATACACAATTTTCAAGAAAATACTTCTGACACAAGTTCATATTTTCTGCTTTTTATGAAAGAATGATTAACATTAATATTACACCAAATGTTTGTATCACACACCAAATGTTGAAGTGACCCAGAAACTGAATTCACCATATGTTTGTTTGAGTCAGAAGATTTAAATTCTTCTTGGAAGATTATAATTTATAACCAAGGTATGCCTCATTTTTTCATCAATTATGTCCCCCCTAGCTCATTTATAGTTCCAAACGTTGCTAAAATACTTAAATTAAATTTGGCATACAAAGACTTATATAAGATACTGACTTGGCATGATTACATCCGACAAGTGTCCGAAGGAAAAATACAAATCTATGTGAAAAATACTTGACAATAAAGTTTACAAAGAATTAAGTATAATTCAGTCTCAAAAATGCATATACAAGAGACACAAATTCATTAACATGGAGATGATGGTTCTCCCTTTTGTGCCTGCGATTTTTTGGTTGTCCGTAAAAAAAAGTACTGTCACTGAATCCATTGATCATGCAGGCTGATCGGTTGTAATTTAAAGAAGGCTAATCAAACCAAATCAGTAATGCCCCTGCTTACAGAAATGCCAACAGGATATGCCCTGTGTACTCTTGATTTAGAAACAGATTGTTTCTCGTCTGAAAAGTTGAGACCAAATTTCTTTGTTATTATGGGTGAGCTCTCAATGGTGTCTGGTGTTTCGGCAATGAATTGCAGCCCCTGAAACACATACTTGAAATAAGTCACCGCTGGCTATAAGTTCGAGAACAACTTAAATGATAGTGACATTAGACAGAGTATACAAAACCTTAGGGGCTTTCTCCTCAGGTGCCATTGTAAGTTCTTCAAGTCCCTGTGGAAATACCCATAAAAACAAGTTTGGTATTTGCATAAGAACAATTATAAGTTTCCATGATAATCTAGTGCAATATTATTCACAGTAGATGAATTTCAACATGAATATGATAAACTAGTTATTAGTAGTGGCATTAAGAATAATCTTAAATGCTAGCTCAAAAAAAAAAAGTCTTAAATAAGAAAATATTTCTAAAAAGAAATCATAGGGGCTAGGAGTTCGAGAACAACTTAATTGAAAGACACTAGACAGAGTGGAAAAAAACCTTGGGGGCTTTCTCCTCGAGTGCCTTTGTAAGTTCTGCAAGTCCCTGTTCAAAGTTTGCATAAGAAAACTAAGTTTCAATGATAATGTAGAGCAATACTATTCACAGAATATTGAATTTGAACATGAATATTATAAACTAGTAATTAGTAATTGCATTTAGAATAGAAACCTTTCTAAAAAATATCAAAATCCTTTTTAGTCACTACTTATACACAACTAGATGATAAGTGGAGGACAATACACGCAAAGATTAAACATCTAACCTTGTAAAGTCCACCATTTGGCCCATTGTTAATGTCTTCAATAAATTTGCATAGATACCAGATACCTGAATTTGTAATGTCCTGCATGATATTTACAACAAAAAAATCAGGGAAATAATTAGTAAATATATAATAAATTTGAAAAACAAATGCTAGAACATATAACACATGTCTGCAAAGTTGAACTTATAAGTTCTAACCTGATTGCCTTCAACAAGCTTGAGCTTATCTTCCTGTCAAGTAAAGTGATTGATTCAAGTTAGAACATAAAAAAGGTGATTATTCAATTTGGCTAGAGGTTAAAGACGGCAGAAAAGAGCAAAAAGCAAGTTCTGCAATTTACCAGCTCAGACATCATTTGATTTATAAGTTCAACATCACACCCAATCTGAGAAAGGAATCCCTTCAATTCCTTCACCTGTATGAAAATTTTAAACGTGCGTGATGAACAGTGCAAAAATTCATTTTGCCAAGGCACCTAGCTTTAAGCAAACTGCAAATTTAGTTCACAAAACATACTCCATTATTAAGGACCAAATAAAGTTCAAGTTTAATAATTCCATTTCTTTTGGAAACACAATATCCGGCCCAAGGACCGACTAATTCGGAGGACCAATCCCACCGTCCACTAATGGGGGGGCCCAATCGAAGTCAGAGCTGCAAAGCTCTGTATGACGTTTAATAATACCATTTAAGTAGATTAGGTGATTTACTTTATTACATAGAATTTTGATGCATAATAAGGATTTTTTATTTTGTTTTATTTTAGTTATTTAGTTTTTAGGGTTTTCAAGCTTAAAATAGGACCTGTTAGGTGGTTAGCTTTATATTAGATCTATAAAAAAAAAAAAGCCTTCAGTTTAATCATTTAGACAGCTTCCAGATGATTGATTACAATAGTACTTTCTATTCAACGAGTATCTGAGTTTGAGTCAAAAAAGCAACGGAGCACTGCACACCAAAAGGATATGTTTATTGAGGGAGTACCTCTCCACATCAATTTGGTATTCATAGTTCAGTACGATCTTTACTTCACTCACCTGATTCAATTCCATTTGAATTTTCCTCGACTCTCTAGAGGAGATTCTCCCGAGGAATATGATGTAAATTGGTATATTATTTTATTATAAATTTACTTTTTTTTAACAAATGAATGTAGGTTTTAAATTTCATAAAGGGCTTCGGATTATTTTATTGTTATTTAGTATTTAGGACATATTTCTAATTTTGAATTATCATATTCCCTCTTAAAATAGGAACAATTCTTAGGGTGTTTGCCTTTGCTATGTCTACAAGTAGGCCATCATATGATAACATTTAGTTTACCTCATAACTTTTTGATGATTAATTATCATATAGTTTTCTTTTCCGAGAGTTTTTAAGTTTGAGTTGCCGCAGCAATTTGCACTCAAAGAAGCATGTTCACCATAGGAGTGCTCCAAAAGGTTACCTATCCTGGGTCAAGCATGCATACGAAATGCAAAACCTTCTTGGGAACTGCAAGCTTTTGAGATATTGAAAAAAACGGTCTGGGACATCAACTGCGGGTGTAAAGAGTTCAATTCGATCGTTAACACCCACATTCTTCATAATTAAATTTGAACATGAGGTAAATTCATTTATGCATTGTCAACAGTTCAAGTCCCAAAGCTCATCCTTGACAGGATATGCTAGAAATTCAAAATCATTATTGGACTTCAACTACCAGCTTGAACTTTTTCAAGAGTGGTATTTGACACACACTGAAACACGAACAAAGGGTAGAACATTATTGATTGAATATGGAGAATAGCTACTATCTTATAAGCCATTACTAGTCAAAGGTCATGAATTCAATTCTTATTAAGGCACAGACTACTACTAGAAAGTGATAGGATGGTGATGTTGGTTGTAGGCTAAGACTAAGGCAATGTGGGCTAGATTCCTAGAAAGGCAATTTTTTTAGCTAGTGCTAGGAGAAGGAGAGGAATTGTGGTAGTGGGTCAACATCATGCCGTGGTGAGGCCTGTGTAGGGTTGCAGTTGGATTGAACCAACGTACTAGCAAACAGGCTTTTGTCGAAGTGTTTACATCACAAAGGTCAACCGTGATAGTTCTGTGGCTTGCCTAAAAGCTTGTTTCGGTGCTAAGGTGTTGAGTATTCTGACACAATCTCTTTTGTATCTACTATCTAGCTATCATTGGATGTCAAACATGTCATTCTTTATGATCCTATGCAAAAAGAGATGTTTATGGAGAGCCCACAAAAATCAAGGTTAGTTGATCAAGGGAAAAGGGGTAATATGGATTGTAGATTGAAGAAATCATTGTATCGTGAAAAAACTAACCCAAAATCCTAAGTAAGTGAAAGAACACGACTGATTTTATATCTAGCACGCCCTCTCAAACAAGCCCTTGGGCTTGAAGCATGGATATTGCACAGACCCTCTCTACCTTATGCTAATTGCTAAATTATCTTTTATTTAGAATAACAGGGCAACAAGAGTTAAACTCTAGACCACATTGTTGATGTGAATTACTTTGATGTCTTGAACTAGACTAATGGAAAATTAACTTCGCTTACGTCTTCTGCAATTTGTTTGCTTATCTCATTCTGCTTTTCCACCTCCAAGCCAAGACCATCCAACCTCTTTATTATATGCCTTTTCGTTGACTGCAAAGTAAATAAACAAAAATGATCAGCAACACTCAGAGAAAAGATGCTCAAATTGTTATTAAAAAAATAAAAAAACGATGTCAACAACCAATAAAAACTACTCACTGCTAATGTTTCGTGTACATTCTCTAGTTGCTTTGACACAGTTGCAACAGCATTAGTCATATTCTTCTTTGTCGCAAACATTACATCAGAAAATGACCAATTCTGCACAATAGGGGTAAGATTGTATGCGTTAAACATTGTTACATCTCACATCATATTCTGTCATACATAACAGCATTAGTGAAGAAAAGAAGTTGGGTTATAGTCTCACCCTCCACCGCATGTAACAATATCCCGCAGCTCCTATTGCAGCAGTAGGTAATACGTAAGAAGCAAAACCCCCTGCGCCCAAATGTTAACATGGTCCATAGAAAGAAGGGAAAAAAAGTATGCACAGCCCAAGTTTGTAGAAGAAGTTGTGATGGATCTACATACCTCTAGAAGAATTGTCATTATAGATGGTCTTAGACCTAGATAAGGACAACTCCGCAATTTCTTGTGCTAGTTGCCGAACCTGAAGTTAAATAGACATTTGCAGCATGAAAACCAATAAGTTCATTGTGAAGAAATACCTTTACTATCAACAACAAATATTATAAAATGATAGAAATCAGCAAGAATTATTTGAATAATATTGGATTAGTTCTGAAAGTATTCTAGAAAAAACAGTATTATATCAATATAAGAAGAGTAGTAGGTTTGGACAAAAACAGTAGAAACTCTCTTCCCCGCTCACTATCACTACCAAACAGAATAAATATCCTAAGCAATTTCAGTGACCTGATTTATACTTGCATCACTCCAAACTCTTCCTCCCCTCTTCTCCTTTGTTTCTTTATCCGTCCACTATTTATCTGGGTCCTTCCCTGCCATGCTAAAAGGAGGTAATTTTCCTGATCATCTAACTACCTGGATCTTTTCCTGCCCTCCCATATTCTCATCAAGGCTCCCCATGGTTCAAACTCTCTACATTCTTCTAGTTCCTACTTCAATACACCTTTGTACGCATATCTGTGGACTTACTAACATACAATTTCACCCGCAATCACCAAATTGAAACTTCACAAATAAACTATATATGCTACCCGAAATATTTTTTCTTGAGCAATGCTAGCATCAGTCGCCTATACACTCTCGGCCGTATACACTCACGGATTGGGCCACGTCATACTTCTCTTTAAACTCATTTACTTGTTTACAGACTCCTCAAGTTTAATTCTATATTATTTTTTTAAATTGTTTTTTATTATTTGCAAGGATCTGGAAAGATATTGTTGGCTCACAGGCACCCATGTCGCAACATCCATGGCTATGACCCATGTTTAACAACAACAGAAATAAGGATTTGAACCGATATCACCACAACCCCATAACCAACCTTCAAGTTTCAGCCCCTTAATCAACTAAACATCAACCAAAAACCAAATCTTTTCCCAAATTTCATAAAGGGCCAAGTCTAATTATTCCAATAAACTTTAAATCTACAATAAATTCATTTTTCTCATGCCAATAATTGGCAGATCTGGGCTTGAATGGATCTGGATTTTCTTTAGAGTGACTTAAGGACTGAGTTGTGGTGTTTTGTCAAAGAGATTGCCTGCAAAATTGAGCTTCTTGTCAACAGTCTCACACTCAACCTGATGGAATGCTATTGAAACGATTTTTCAAAGATTCATCTGTCATAATATCTCACAGTTCAAAATTTTCTTTCCCATGATTACGTCGAGCTTTGGCGATGAAGATGCTTGGCGTTATGACCGTAAATGGTGATTTGAGGCGTTGCGGAGGGGAGACAAAGTTAATTAGAAAATATAGAATTTCTATATAAAAAAACATAACCGGTTGCCGGTTAAGAGATGTTTTAATAATAATGATGTGGACCAATAGGAAGGAAAGTGGTCAAGAGCGATTGTCAAAGCATCTGTCCTTAGCAGTGCTCAATCATTAATTTAGTAAGAAATTTTCTTGTAAAAACAGTAAAATTTGAATATTAGTAACCCCTGGCGACATAAGTAAAGACACTGCTTATGGTTTCCAACGAAGGTAATAAAATCATAATGCTTATGGTTTCCAAACAAGGTAATAAAATCATAATTTCTCATTAAACTCGTTATCATTGGGTAATGCTAATACACACCCACCTTAATTTTAGAAGGTGTGTGTTAGCATCCTACCACCTTTTTGTTTTGAACCAAAAATACCCTTTTCTCTTTCTTCAATTGTGATTAAATACATGACTTTTATAGTCTTTTCCTTATCTATAACCATCAATTTCTCTCTCCAGTAAAACAAAGACACTAATTTCTCTCTTTCTCTCAAGAGGTTAACTGCTCATATTCTTACTTATGTCGCCATCCTCCTCCTTCCAATTGCCTTTGAGTTGCAGTTCATGGATAAGAACATCTCTTCAAATTATCAACAAGGCTTTAGTTAAAAATAAAATTAGATTTGGTCTGGCTTTTTATAAAAGAAAAAATGAGATTGTGTTTACAAAATTCCAAAAACTGGTTTCTATCTAAATCCTTCTTAAAAAAGATCTTGAAAATCTATTAAAAAAAACAAAATATGGCTTATGTCAAGGAAAAGATGCTAATGGATTAATAACAAATGTTGGTGTAGAGTAGATTAACTAGATCAGTAGAAAAACAAAGATTTTCTTCATTCCTGATTGTTGTTCGAGAGAAAGAGAGAAGCTTTTTGGTGTTGATTGGAGAATTACTTTAAAGCCATGTATTTGATCATAATTGAAGAAAGAGAAAAGGGTATTTTTGGTCCAAAACAAAAGGGTGTAGGATGCTAACACACCTAAAATTAAGGTGGTTGTGCATTAGCATTACCCTATATCATTAGCATGTCTTTAAATAAATTTCAAAGAGAAAGGTATAAATGTCAAAAAGTGGAAGGGGACAAAAGTGCCTACTCTAATTAAAGTTGACTTTGGAATGGGACAAAACACTAATCGCACCTAATTTTCCTATTGACAAAATTCGACCGAAGACAAAAGACTAATTGCACGTTGACAAAACTCAACCTAAATTTGACAAGCTGCAAAAATATAAGAGAAATTATATTTTCAGTTCATATAAAATATCTATTATCTATGTTTAGTCTAAAAAAATTCCACCTACTCTATTTTCATAATTGGTCTAGGTGAATATTCAAGTCAACAGTTGCCACATGAACTTGCTGAAAAAACTCATCGAATAATGCTACGTACTAATTTACAATTGATCATTCAGAATATAAACACATGAAGCCACAATCTCTGCCAACAAAGGCAATCAACAAACATAAACTCAGCATAAAGGGGCATTTCCATGCACATTTGCCGAGAGAGGAAGTTATACCACACGGCTGCTTCAAGTGTGTTGACCGATATAAATTGTGGTTCTTGCACAGCAGTTGACTTGAAGAAGAATAAGATGGAAATCAGAAAATATGTTGTAATAAGTTACTTAAAATCATTTTATGATGTACGCAAAATACTCTTACCTCAAATAATCTGTCAAGAATCAAAGAACTTTTCTCAATAAAAACAGACGTAGTGTATGAAATAATCTGTCCTTCAACATGAGAAGATCCTAGATAGCAAGAACACTTGTTTAACAATTATCCCATTATCTTGGTGATGTAGAAGACACAACTGCAACTTGTATCAGAGGATGTCCAGGAAGTTTTGTCACTTCTGGACTTTCATGAAGAAGGGATGCCCTTTGGGGATTTGAAAGCATAAGTTGTTGCATGTCTTTAGAAAGTACATTGAAAACTGCCTGAAGGTCTCCTCTTAATTTCTGACTTGTAACCATGGAATCATCACCACCCTTTCCAGATTGCTGCATCTGATAATAGTATTGAAAATATTAAATTGGATGGTTTGTAAAATTAATTTCTATGTGAATTTCATCCGTTTTTAATCCATTTATTTGCATAAAAAGTGCATAGTTAATTCATCCTAACAACTGACATGCTTTTTTGAAGACTAAAACATTATTTTTATTGACTGTAGGGACAACTAGTGGTGAATAAATTTCAAATAGAGACTAGTTTAAAAACATTCAAGTATATGGTATATGAATTTTACATAAATCCCCAATATTAGCACATTATGCAATAAATATGTGTGTGCCGCCTTGCACTGTTGCACATAGTATAGTATAAAAGGGTCACTACAAATTATTGAACCTTTTATTCAAAAAAAAAAAGTTCTTGAACCTCTACTCAAGAGATAAGTGACAAATATATAACAAATAGGAAAATCTCTTATTAACAAACAGGACAATTCACACACCATACACTCTCCTAGATAAATATATCCCAGCAATGTGCAAGGAAAAAATATATTGGTAACGTATACAGCAAAGCATCAAAAAACTATGAAGCATTTTCAGATTTTCCCTCTACAAGGCATTTAAAATTTAAATAATTTAGTGTGTCACATTTCATCATATCTTATCTTATTCATTCCTTAAAAAGCATGCATTCTCTAATATGTGGAATTTTTCTAATAATCTAACCACATAATTCTAAGCTGCATTCAAGATTTTAAACTGACAATGCTACTAATCTTACTACTCATATATCACAACTAATTCATATCTTAAAGATCAGAAGATCTCCTTGAATAAAATATTAGGTTATTATATTGGGCATAACTCACCCTTACAAAACCGGCTTGTAAGATAAAGGGTGCCTCTCTTTATAAACTCTAATCAGACCTTATCTTTTATCAAGGTTAGAGTTGGTTTTCCTGTAGTAAGATATCAACTAAACTATAATTTGGCAAAGAATGCTAATACCAAATCTGTGTTTTCACTGAAGCACAATTCATAACTTGTAAACTCTTCAGACTTCAAGAGTTTATTTCTCACCAAATTAAAATACCAGTATATATGTGTAATCCACATGTGCATGACATTTATACATCATACACAGAATATAGTTCATGATCTGCTGAGGCTGACTCAAGTTTGAGCACAAATTTTATTTATATCAACACCCAGCCCTTGGTATATTTTAGCTGAATAAGCTTGAGTATACTGACATACAATTAGGTTGGCTCATTTAAGTGGCTACATAATCCTACCTAATGGTTCAATAACATGAACTTGTTACTGGTTTGATTTTTAGTGGAAGAAAGAACATAAAACCCAATACCAGTTTCTAATAGAACCAAGAGTTTAGTTAAAGAAACTTATGTCCTTATATAGAAAAAAAGAATCAGTAAAATCAGAGGAAAAGGATGTTGTACCTGTAACAGTATTTTCACAGATATTGTACAAAAAAAAAAATTATGGCAGGGCTTGAAGCTGAGATCCTTACAAGCAGAAGAAATAGTAAACGGCATGTAACTGCTAAACGAGAAAAGACCATCTCCCTTTTTAGACTACCTCCCTCCCATATATCACTGACTTGTACTGAGATACCCCATTTGGTCATCTCCCTCTGCCTTTGCCAGATGTAATTTTCTGTTACTTCCTTCTCTCTCCTTCGACCAACCCCGAGTTTTCCTCTCCTCACACAACTTCATTTTCTACAACCTGTTTATCTCATTTTAATACACTCTAAGGCTCTTATTCAAGGGCCCCACTTTTCTTTTCCTGCCCTCTTGTACCTTTCCCCGTATACACAACATATTTTTCAGCAGAATTTACAGTCTCGTTGATAGCTAAAGGTTTGTTCAATCTGCTACAACCAGTAACTGATCAGGGAAACCAAAGTCCAATGGAAATAGCATAGGAGAAAGTTGAGAAGGAAAATGAAGGTGAGAAAATAGGCACACGCACACCTGACAATGAAGAGTTTCAGACTGAAAAGGAAAAAGTGCGGAAAAGGAGTTTATACAACTGCACAAGTTTGAGAAAGATAAAGGAGAATGATAATAAAGGTATTTTACAAAGTCCATCCCCCAAGTCGCCGAAAAAGAAAAAAAAATGGAACGAAAACAAGGACAATGTGTGACCACAATAGCAAAGTGGGTTGCAAATGGATCAATTAACCAAATCGCAAGACATGAATGAAAAAGGACTAAATAGTGAACAGGCACACTGTTATTAAACTTGGCTCAGACCAATCGTTCAGAACAGGAATCGGACATCTGACCAGACTCAAGGTCTTATGGATCGATTGTGCACTAAACTACAAACTGTTATGACTCAGCCAGTTGTTGAGAAAACTGCGGACTCAGACACATCTAACCAGCCGAGTTACATGTATTTTTCAAAACTAATTAAAAAAAATCGGGGAAGAAAGATCTCAATGGAGCCTAAAGAAGGGTGATATTCAGATCTTGTGATGTAATAACCAAAGCTGCCACAAATAGATAAAAAAAAACTCATAGCAGTAGTGCAATGGTGCTTTGATCCAATGAACTTAGAACAGAAAAAATCAGACGTAGTTTTCTTGTGAACTCGGAATGGAGAAGTGACTGACAGGGTTCCTTTACTTGAAAAACATTACTTCGTAGAGAGAATACCTGTGTACTGTAAAAATAAAAGGGGTAAGTGAAGGGAAACGGTTGTCACAGTGTGAGTGTGGGAAAGCTACAAGGGAGGTTTATTGAATTTAAATTTTTCATTAACATTTTATTATTTTTAAAAGGAAGACATGCAGGAAAAGGAATTCATTTATTGGTTGATTCAACACATTTAACTGTGTGGAGTGGTTGGCCTCTGAGCACTCGTTGGCTAATGTGGTATCTTTCAACTTTCAGAGATTAAAAAATAGCAAGCTGGCCATATTTTTTAAATTTGAGTAAGTCAGTCACAGCATTCATGCTTTGTTTTGGGAACGCAAACAGAGATTCTGTAGAGTAAATAAAGTGCAGAGCATTCCTACGGTAATTGTTGCGTGCGGTGCATATTGTCTCAAAAGAAACAGATTCACAACAGGTGGGCATCTCCCCTCAGTTAGAATGAGACCCTGCAGTAAAGACAATTTGTTTACTCGTCATGTGCACCTTGAGAAAACATGAAACAGGTGGAGACATGAAGATGGTCTGGGAATGAATCTCTGAAGGAGTATTAGACTTTGGGTTGGGCCTAACTCATACCATTACAAAACTGACTTGTAAGGTGCAGATTACACTCACTTATGTAAACTCATGTTCAGGTATTATCTCTTTCAGTGTGGGACTCATAACACACACTCCTGACGCCCACGACTGGAGTGTGATCCAACGGATCTTGAATCGGCTCATATACCAACAGCGGAAACTAATGGGCCCATACATAACCAAGTTCAGCAACCAAATGTATTAATCCTTGGCCTTCTTTATTATCCAATATATGTGGTCCTTTTCCTCCTTCGTGAACGTTAAATACAAACCACTCATAAAACTTGTATCACATTAATCTCTTAAACAATACATTTTAGTGTTTCTATGATCACTTCGATATATCTTCAAGGTTTCTCCAAATACTCCCCCATCATCTCTCATTAAATACATTATTTCCATTTTTCACATTCAACTCGAGAACAAAGCACTTCAACAACTTATTGTCAGGTTCCTGTTCTAACATTTTAAGAAGTCGAATTTGAAGTTGTACCTCATCTTATGGTGAGATTTTAACTCTGTCGAGACTAATAATTTTGATGAATTTTCATGATATTCAAATTCTTTAACTTCACTACAGGCTACTGATTACTGCATGTAACATGAATGGAACAAGACCACGTGAGTGCAAAGGAGTCTAATAATGTATGACAACCTTTGACAAATAAGCTCACCAATATGTTGTTCAAATATCTTTGACATCAAGTGCAAATGAAATTGATCAGGACAGAGCTTGAGTATGAGAATGTCAAGTTACAAAATCATCCTCAAGTCTCCTCTCATGCTCAATCTACCAGCAATTCCATACATCATTGTGCACCTCAACTTGCACACGAAGCTACTAGATTTTCTAAGTTATTGTTGAACACTTTATTTCATCATGGAGATCATCTCCATTGCTTTTCTCCTGGTACTAGCATGCGTCTCTGGATGAATGCCCAGTGAGGCAAGGCAATATCATGAGAAACGCAAGGGAGATGAGACATTCATGATGAAATAAAGGGGTTCCTCAATAACTCAGAAAACCCAGTAACTTGGTGTGCAAGCTGAGGTGCACAATGCTGTATGGAACTGCTGGTTAATTGAGTTTGAGAGGAGACTTGATGACGATTTTGTAACTTGACATTTTCATACTCAGAAGCTAGATCCTGATCAATTTCATTTGCCCTTGATGTCAAAGATATTTGAACTACAAATATTGGTGAGCATATTTTTGCAGAGGATGTCATATGTTGTGAGACTCCTTTGCATTCATCTGGTCGTATTGCATTCTATGTTACATGCAGTAATCGGTAGCCTGTAGTGAGGTCAGGGAATTTGAATATCATGAAAATCCATCAAAATTTATTGGTCCTAACGATATTAAAATCTCACCAAAAGATGAGGTACAACTTCAAATTCTACTTCTTAAACTAATAGAACTGGAACCTGACAGCAAGGGCTTGAAGTGTTCTGTTACCGAATGTGAAAAATGTAAGCTTATGGAAATAATGTATTCCATGAGAGATGATAGTGGGCCCATTAGATGTCGCTGGTATCGGAGCTTATCCAAGATTTGTCCACTTACTATGAGGTTTCCACTTTCAGACCACTTGGGGCACGCTCCAGATGTCCAATACTGGGCGTGAGGGGTGTGTGCTAAGAGTCCCAATTGAAAGAGATAAGGATTGAACATTGGTTTATAAGTGAGTGAGAAAGCGAGAAGTATAAGGGAGGGAGGGGATAATTGAAGGGTATCAGAATTAGCAAGTGGCTATTGCGGGTCCCTTTATCGGTGCGGCGGTCTTTCTTCTTTTCCGTTATTATTGTCAGTTTACCATATTAAGAAGACTGGCTCCCATTTCCTATTCAAGTTTTCATGTAGTTTTTGTTTTGATACTGAAACAAGGACTTGCTCCTCTGAGGTGTAATGCCTCAGTTTCTTTATCTAAATTCTGGTCCTATCAGCCGCGTTAGTTGATTGGTCTTTATAGGGAATATCCAAGCTCCACATTGAAAAGATATAAGACCTGAAATAGTTTACAACGAGGAGGCACCCATCACCTTACAATGTAGTTGAATTTCATGTAGACTGCCATATGGGAAGATTTTAGTGTTCCTTCTCATCCCTCTTTTCTCTGATACCAATACCACAAATGATTTTGAGCTACAATTCTACTGAGACACAATGCAAGAAATAGAGAGAAAGATAAATCACTCAAATATTTTGAAACTAAATTCTGAATACTTTTGACTAATAGGCCTTAAGCGCATAATGTACGGAGAGGCAGTTACAGGTAACAGCGGTGAGAAATGTAAATAACTCCGATATAAACTAACTAACAGAACGTCTAGTCACTAATCAGCTAGCTACAATTGCATCACATGAACAGAGAATATAGAACGCATACAGAACGTATACTCTAACAGGTTTGTTAGATGATGAGTTGCATGAATTCAGCTCTGTTTACAGACTGTGAATGATTGAGATCATCATACAAGACTCATTTAACTATACAAAATACAAGGAGAGGAAAGATAGTTAGAAGATAGTCTATTATGTTTAATGTTTCAACTTGGTCCCATCACAAGTTTTTTGGGTCAACCCACAATGAAAAGACTACATGTATATGGCAAAAGGCACAAAATCCGTCATATAAACACGGCATTGTGCTGTATGGTGCCACCATTGCGGGCATACCTTTACAAATTTCCTGTGGAAGTTGTAAAATAATATTTGCTCGACAATATGTAAAAACGTATGGATGAAAACACTTTCTTTGCTACTAGTGGTTGAACAATATCGAAGGTCAGCTACTGTTTGTTTAGAGGTTGATTTGTTAATTGTTTGTAACTGTTAATTAAGAGTTGGTTACTGGGATTGTCACTATTTCCTCTAGTAATACCAGTTAGTTCATATCACAATATTTAAATATTTTGTGAAACATAAAATGCAAGGAGAGAGGAAAGGTATGATCAGGAAGTTGTCATATATTTCTGTCCTGACTTTAGCATCAGTCATAATATAGTGGCTGCCATTGTATTTGACCATTTTTCTAACAGGATCATAAACAATGAAAATAAATAGCAAACAATAAAGTCCCAATAAAACATTTTTTGTCTACCAGCATGTACTATATTAGAGACGAGCTCAGTCAACAAACTGCATAAAATCATTTGAGGACCTCAGAAGAGAAGATTACCTGTATTTCTTTGAGGAGAAGTCTCTCTATAACACCGAAGGAATCCACAATTTCAACCTCAGAAAATTTAGAAATAAGCTGATGTATGTCTGCTTTTATCCTTGCTTGCCTCCACAATCTATCTTGCTCTTGCACAGCAACAGCACGCTTTCTTTGAAACCACGGCTTAAAGTTCGGTCCATTCAGGAATCGCCTGATGAGAGCATTCAACGAAATCAAGTGTCGATAAGAAATTTAATTAGTAAAGAACTTCAAATTTAGTGCAAATGAAAGTTCATGACAAATTTGAAAAACAAGATAATAACCTGTATAAGTCAAGCCAGTTAGATTTCATTCGCTTTAAAATGAACTTCCCTGGACCTCTTGCCGATAGACTAGCAAGAAATTCATTGGCATCAAACGGAGGTAGAGAAGGAGGGTCTGTGTAAGGAGAAGATCCTTCTAATGGTATTGTAGTCCTGAAATATGGGGAAAAGGGCGCCAAGAAATTAGTAGTGAGCTCCAAGAAATGTCTCCGTAATATCTCATTGTTCACAACAGACATTGACTCCTCAACTCTTGGTGACAACCCAGCATCTATCAGCCTGTTTAAGATAGAAGTATCTGGCTTAGTCGTAGCCGAATAAGTACTCCAAATGGCTTCCTTATGTTCGGTCATTAGACAAAGAGGACCGTCTCTTCGCATTTTAACAGCATTCAATAAACTTGTAGGAGAGAACCTTCTTAGTGAAAGTTGTTGAAACCCAAGACCTTCAGGTCTACCAGAAATTCTGCCAGTAGAAGACCTATTCGATAGCGCAAGCCGGTTTGAATTAGGAGGAGGGCTTCCAACCGAAACAATATGTGGAATGTTACGAAGCGCTTTGAGGAAGAAAAGATTCGTCACACCTAATATAACTGGTGGGAAAGCTTCACCTTCTTGAATTGAGTTTAATTTTGCAAAAATAGGGTCATGAATGGTAAAATAAGGCCGAAAATCAACACTACAAAGCAACGGTGCAACCAAACTCACAAGACTAGCAACAGCCTCGCAACATTGTGGAGGCGTAGGAGCAATAATAAGCATTGGTTCACCAATAAGCAACAACTCCCATAACAACCAAAGCTGCAATAAAAGTCCACGAAACGATCCAAAAAGATCCGAGTCATGAAAAAGACCCTGCAAGACAGACTGATTGACTGTTGCCGCGGAAGAAACATAATCTTCAACAGGCAAACTAAGAGCAGGCGGTAAGTTAACTTTGAGCGCGGCGTTGCCAATAGGAAGATCCATTACCTGACCAGGAACAGGTGGTGGCCATTTTGAAACAAAAGCAGCAATATGTTCAAGTGCTTTTTTACCAATGTCGAAAAACAAAGGACCTACAATCTGTAACAAAGGTCTAAAAACACTAGAATAAGGAGAGTGAGATAAAATCACAACAGATTTCTGTTCGCCACCGCGTTTAAGCCTCTCATCGTGTCGCTGTCTGTTAAAAACATAACCATACAAATATTCATTATTATGCCTGCAAATTCGAAAAAAGAAAATGCAATCATGAATGCTGGATCGGTTTTGATGCTGCGAAACGGAATCGGGGAAGGAACTGTAAGCAATTTCAAGCTCCTCTTCGCTGGAAAGAACACCGTTTGGAAAACATTCTTCGACGAGTTGGCCTTGTTCGAGATCGAATCGAATAGCACAAAATGCAACAACCCATTTTTTGAGTGATTGTGAGTCAACACTCGGACTCACTTCCGTTTTCAGTGAAAACGAAGGAGACCTGCTCATATCGAACAAACTTTGTTTTACGCTACCAAAGCATAATCATCGATTCGATCGATTCGATCGATAATAGGGTTTAATTAGTTGGGATTAATTTGGATAACGACGTGGAATTGATGAAGATCTGGTGAATGAATTTAGGGTTCTATGTTTGAATTCCAGACCTAGAAATTTATGACAAGTGTAGGAATTGGAGGCGGTGGAATGGGATGTGCGAAGCGGGTAAGGCATCCAACTTGACGCCACATAACATGCGTTTGGATAACTGATATTAGTTATGAGTCGATGATTATTAGTGTTTTTAATATAATATTTGAGTCCGTTTTATTTATATTTGAGTTTGTTTTATTTAATATTATTTTTTTTTTATAGTTATTTTACTTCAATTGCAAGTTATTATATTTCAAGAATAAATATTTAAAAAATTTAGTCTTGGAGCAAAAGAAAGGAGAATTAGAGTTGATTCATGCCAAAAATATGAAGATCTCATACAAAAATATTTTGTGCAAAGAATTAAAATATCTTGTACCAGAATATAGCATAGGCGCGCCTTATATTGCCCTTTTGTTGCTTTTGCTTTTTTGACAAGCTGCCTATTTTAGTATTTCTGATCTAGAGCTCATGGTTTCTTGTGCAACACTTTAGTGATTTAATTCTTGGGGCTCAAGTCAATGTTAGACTATAAATAGAGCAGCCATCTAGTTTGTAAAACCCTCTTTTATTCTTGGAATAAAAGTTCACCTTTATTTTATTGTTATTTACTTTTATGTTCTTCTTCTTCTTCTTCTTCTTCTTCTCTTCTATGTCTACAATGAACGTGAGTGAGTACACTCTTCTTGTCTTGGGATTGTTAGATAAGTCTAAATGACGTAATCCTAATCAAACCAAGCCTCGAACCCTAATTTTATATAAATCTACTTTCTAATCTAATTTCACCGTTTATATAATGAATTAACAAATATCAAATTCATAAAGCGACAGCGGAGGGTTAGTATTTGTTAATTCATCATCACAAATATCAATTCATAAAGCGACAGTGGAGTTTTGATATTGGAACAAGTGAAATTTGACAAGGATTGCGAAACATGAG
>Ga0315914_1005798_pt1 | contig 17808 bp, 11 predicted proteins | sample MpolenodulesMG_FD_203920 | JGI IMG/M metagenome (GOLD analysis project Ga0315914, IMG submission 203920) | Medicago polymorpha root nodule microbial communities from Los Angeles, California, United States - elongated nodules | ecosystem: Host-associated > Plants > Roots > Nodule | place: USA...
CGTAAATTATAAGTAAAAAGGCAGTAGGAACTAGAATGAAGAGTGCAGTAGCTATAAATGCGAGAATATTGACTTCCATAATCTCTATGTTTTCTTTCTCTTTTATTTCTAATAAATACTTCGGGACTTTTAAGGATTTTAATCACATCATCTTCTTTATAACAAATTATTTGTTCCAACCATTCAAATAATAATTTAGCAGAGGTTCAACATTACAGGTTCAATTTCATTTGGTTTCAATTCTTATACTTAACAATTTCTTTGGATCTTTACACAACATTACATGCTCAATTACATTTTGTTTCCATTGATGCAACAATATGACAAACAATTTTTGCACTTGGCTTCCATTGATCAAAATTTCAAAAGTACAAGATCTTAAAGATCAAATGTTACAACTACGACTATAATTTTACATTCATGTACAAACAATCTAATACAAGCTAATAACTATTCCTCTTTTACATTCATGCTTTCTAAAATTTTCTTGTATTTTTCCCTACAAGTGCGATCAGATTCTTCAACGTGAACAAACCACTTGAAATTCATCCACATAAACCATTTTGTGACATATCCAACTTCTCCAAATAAAACATATCTCCAATTCTTTCAGGTATTTCACTAATTAAGTTAGAGTTGTAAACATAAAAAACCTTCAAATTGTTCAACCTGGGCAAACTCAAAGACAAAGGAAACATAGCATAAAAGGACAAATCAAAATACTCAAATTCAACAATTCACCAATCTCATCTGAAACAAATAGTACCATTCAAACAAAAATAGTGAGAACAATGATTGAAATTGAAAATTAGTATTCTGTAATCACTCTAATCCAATTAAGAATTTTTTTTCAAATGATCACTGTAATCACTCTAATCCATTCAAATGATTGGAATTGAAATAAAATTCAAATTAGTGTTCACTGTCATCATTAGGAATAATACCATCACTGTAATCCACCGATGTGGTGCGCCGCCGCCGCCACACGACACAAGGAATGAAGGGTTTTGATGGAAGATTGAAAATAGAGAAAGAAGGACAACCGCCGATGTGGTGCGCCGCCAAACTTCTCCATTGTGCAACCACCATCACTAGTAATCCGCCACCTCAGTTGAGATGGGTTTGTGCAATTGTTCCCGAATGAATGGCGTGAGGAAGGAAGGAATGAAACGAAACAGAGAGAGATGGAAAATTATGATTAGAAAAACCTGAATTCTTCACACAATTATGAGACTTGAATTATTGGTATGATGAGAGATGGACAAGGTAACAGAAAAGAAGCCTGAGTCATTCCAAAAAAAGAAAAAGAAAAAACAGAGAGAGAAGTGAAAGTAAGTCGTGGGTTAGCGCACAAGCCACAAAGTAATATATTTTTCTTCCTATTTTTGTATTAAATTAATCAATAGAAATTATTTGATTGGATGGGCTCAAGGATGATGTGTTAAGGGCAAGACCATGCAAGAATTTCTCATATTGTTGATAGTTGTGAGTTGTCCAAGTACAATGCTGATGACATTGTTAAGTTTCATTACGCGCACGGCAGAATTATAATCAAGGTTTAAAATACACATTAATTTCGTGATACTAGAGGAGTGTATTGGATTAAGATTTTAAAAAACTAGTATTTTTTAAAAAAAAAAATTAAGGATTTATAAGATTTTGTGTTGAATGTGCAAATATTATTCAACAACTATAGTGGGGTAGTTTGGATAATGTTTTACCTTTTGAAAGCTTCTCAATTGAAATATGCATTTGATTGCTAAGCAATTTTTTTAAATGAGTTCACTGCTGTTTATGGAAGTACACTTACACTTCTTAAGGATTAAACGTGAATAATGATAATGCGAGGCTATGAATGATTGTGTTATTTGGTCCATTATAAAAAGATAATTGCGATAAGATGTACCAATCAAACTTAAAATAATGAGTTGTAATGCAGTAAAGGGATCAAACATAAAAAAGGCTTAAACAGAGTCTCAATTGAATATCCATCGAATTTTGCTGTTCTTTTTTAAAAGTCTTAGAAATCTTAATTGAATAACACAAAAATCATTTACATTAATTATAAATTTTGATCAAATACCCCGTGATCTTTTTTAAAAAGAGGCTTAAAAGCACGACGTCAGCTTATTGTAGAATACACACGACATGTATTCTACCTGCATGCAGCTTCAGATTTTTTCATTTATTTCAATAAAAAATTGTTTAAATAATGGAGGAGATACCACGTAAATTGTCGTGCGGGTCGTGGGGGTACATATGTCGTGCACTATAGCATTTCTCTTTTTTTTTATAGTCATAAAATCTTTTAAAATCATTTTTTGAAATTTGATATCTCAATCCAATACATCTGTGCTGATGTGCTTTTTTTCTTTGATGTGTAATGTGTTGCTTTACGCTGCTGCAACGTATGCAATTCTTTTAGCATAATAAAATATTTTCTAATTATCACCTCTACTAGAAAGATGGTAGATAATAGGCCTAGTTGTTTGAACATGTAGAGAGAAGATTGGTAGATGTTGTAATACAAAGAGTATATTAGATAATAGGCTTAGGCGGTTTGAGCATGTATAGAGAAGATATGTAGATATTGTAATACAAATAGTATATTAGATAAAGAAAAGTAAGATCATAAGAGGTAGATGAAGACCAAAAAAAACTATAAAAGAAACTACTAAAAAAAAATCTAGAAAAAAAAATTGGATCCAAATATAATTTATGATTGAACAATAACGCGTAATTTGGTCTATGTCGCAAACCCCACTTATTGGGTTAAGACTATGTTGTTGTTATCGTAAATAAAACATTTTTTAATACATTTAGAAACTAATCTTTCTATATGAATATGAAATTCAATATATTGATTGATTATTCATTGGGTAATTGCTCTTCTTCCATCTATTTTTGTTCATTTTCGTCAAATAGTCGAGCGTAAGTTAACGCAGGTGTAATTTCAACGTGAATTAACTCATGTAGGTGTATTTTTAAGCGTGAGTTAACTCACGTATAACATAAAGAATTCTGCTCTTTTCCCAGAAAGTTTTGCTCGCGCCCAACTGAATTGCCGAAAATACCCATGCGTTAGTTAAGTAACGCAAGTGTTAATTTCTGCGCAACTTAACTAACGCCGCGTGAATTAACTAATGCTACGTGAGTTAACTCACGCTACGTGCAATTTTAAAGACAGGCAGAACATCTCATTTCCTCATTTCTCATCTAAAATCTCAAAAATCTCTCTCAAATCACCGAAATCCAAAATTCCTTCAAGTTCAAATCAAACACCACTCCAATAACAAGTAAGTTTTCATAATCAAACATCGTTAACCTTTTATGTTTATATGTTAGATTTTTTCTCTTAAATTAGAAATTTTGTAGATTTAGGGTTTGTTTAAATTTTGTTTTTTGTTTGCAAGAAATCATACAATGTTTACATGAAAATGACTTGTGTTGCTTAAATGTTTAGATGTTTGCATGTTTCTGTTGCAGTTTTGAGTTTTAGAGAATTTTTTTAGATTTAGGGTTTGTTTAAATTTTGATTTTTTTTGCAAGAAATGATACAATGTTACATGTAAATGACTTATATTGCTTAATTGTTTAGATGTTTGCATGTTAATGTTCTAGTTATGAGTTTTAGGGTTTATGTATAATTTGCACTTCATGTGTTTGATGAAATGTTTAAATGAATTTTTCATTGATTGTTTTTAATTTCTTATTGTGTAGATTTGAAGCAATGGTCGATATGTTCGATGTTCATGCACAATTCAACGGCGGAGAACCTAAGAGGTTGAAAGTTCGGTGCCTTGGTGTAACGTTAAGAGGTCTCAAGGATCAATTGAATGAATTCAACCAAGGAGTCAACCCGGGAGACACAAGGAGGGTGGAATACGTTCGGTATAAACGTCCAACACTCGACGAGGGGAGAATATCATTCAGTTGGGTGGAATTAACGAACAACGATAACATGAGGAGCATGTTTTGGGAGCACAACATGTTCCAGTGGATCGATATGCGTGTAACGTTGCTGAGATCAACTGAAGATATTATCAACAGTCTGATTCCGCCAGAAGATCGTGATTAGGTAGGGAATGCACCTTCCAACTACAACAATTGTCTTACTCTGAAATTGGGTAATTCAAACTTGTTAAACGACAGTTCCACAACTTTCACCCGACAGCTCTATTGTTCCATTCAAAAGATTAAATTCTTGTTAGACTGGTTTAGATTAAGGTATTGAAGTGTCAAGGAATGCTCCTCATTCTTTTGAGAATTGAATTTGATGTGATAACATATATAGTTGATATACATGTTGTTTATGTAATGTAATGTAACTTTTATTTGAATTTATTCAATACACAACTTTATTTTTTCGATTTTTTTTAATACGTTATTTGAATTTATTTAATACGCAATTTTTATTCAAATTCACGCTGATTTTATTCTAATTCATTTATTTACGTTATTCTAATTTATTTATACTTTATTCTATTTTATTTGTTCACTTTATTCTAATTTATTTATTCAATACGCAATCATAAAATAAATGCAAAAATATAGAAACAAAAATAATAGATATAAAATATCATTTTATTAATTTAATTCTTATTACATTTACAATGGGTTAAAACTAAATCTGCGGAAAAAAAAGCCACCAGAAAACCTAGCTTTCGGTGGTAAAACTAAAAAAAAAAACCACCAGAAAACCTAGCTTGTGGTGGTAAAACTAAAAGAAATCCACAAGAAAACCAGCCTTCCTATGGTAAAACTAAATCTAATCCACAAGAAAACCAGCCTTCCTGGGGTAAAACTAAATCTGCACATATAGTTTTACCTAATCTACTTCTTTTTCCCCCAAGAAAGCCGCTCATTAATCATATTTTTATCCCCATAATTGGCCTCTTTCTCTTTTTACACCAAAATAAAGAAGGATAAGAAGGAGATTCATATGGGAAAGAGTGAGGAGGAGAGTGAGAATGTGTGGCGTGAGGAAATGGGGAAGTTTGGAGATTCATAGGTTATATCTACCATAAATATAGTAAAAACAACGTGTAAAACATAGTAAAAAAACGTGCAAAACCAATTAAATTCACTTGACCATAGTCCAAAAAACGCGTGCTCTTGAGCTCTGACCAACCGGCCAACCTGCGTGAGTTAACTCACACACAAACCAGTGGTGCGTGACTTAAGTCACACAGAGCTATAATGTGCGTGAGTTAAGTCATGCTGCGTGACTTAACTCACGCAGGGGTATTTTAGGAAGTTCAGATGGACGCGAGGGAAACCATGATTGTAGAAGGAAGAGGATGAGAGGGTTGTAGAAGGAAGAGGATGAGAGGGTGGGAGAGAATGGTGTGGTTTGGAAGGCTATTTATAGGGAAGGAATGGTTGCATGGAGTGTATCTACATTTAATGCAGTCAAAAAACGTGTAAAAACAAGTTTTCTTGACTTGACCCAAGACCAAAACAATTGACAAACGTGTTTTGTGTGGTCCACACCACCGGCTAAAAGATTCTGATACAGTCCGGATTTTATAATCCGGATTACACATGAATTCCGGATTATATAATCCGGAAACATACGATTTTGGTTGAAACAAACAAAACTTGGTACTTTCTGTAGGGTGAATGGTGGTTCGGACTGTTTTATCCGGACAACCTCAACATAGGATTCTTTTGTATGGACCACATTGCAACAAGAGTTTATGTGGCCCACAACATCCAAGGACCTCTATAAATACACCCTCTCCAGTTTTCAGTTTCAATACCAGCAAAACACACCAAAGAAAACCATGCAAATTTTTGTCATTAAACTGAGGATCTTTATCATGTTGTCGCAAATAGATAGCTCTCTATTTGACGGCATGATGAAGATCTTCAGCATGCTATCAAAAATACAAACAAACACACCAAAGAGACCATGAACATTTTTGTCATTGTGCTAAGGATCTTTGTCATGCTGCCGCAAAATAGATTGCTCTTTATGTGACAAATAGATTGCTCTCTATGTGCCAGCATGGTGAAGATCCTCAGCATACTTTCAAAAATATATAGATTTAAGGTTGCCTCCTTGATAGATAGATAACTCAAAAATATCAAAAGGTTGATATGAGTTAGATCTTGCTGCCTGCCAGATGAATATGTCATTTGGCAAGGCAGCAGGATCTAACTCAAAGAAATCCTCTTGAAAACACCTTCCCAAAAGATTCAACATTTCTGTTATTATGGTTTTTTTTAACTGTTTATTTGTCTTATGTTGCTTCTATTTATATTATGTACCTTTGTTCTATTATTTTCCAAGGCATTCGCAACGAAAACGATCCAAATCAAGGGTCTGGTGCAGTTCGGACTTTATAATCCGGAATAACTTCATGCATTCCGGATTATAAAATCCGGAAACCCTCAATAACATTTTGGTCGGTGACGTTTCACCAAAGTTTAGGCCGGTTAGTGGAGTTTGAATGCATTTTTTGACGGTTTTGAATGTGGAACACATTTTATTTGACTGTAATTAAGACCTATGACTAATTTAAGGCTATAAAAAGCCTTGGATCTTCAACATTTTCCTTCATTCTTCTTCACCTCCTTTCTTACATTTTCTTCAAAAAAAATTAGCTTTTTAGGTAGCTTTTAGGAGTGTTTGTGGTGTCATGGTCATTGTTGACCGCTCATACGACCCCTGCAATCGAATTGCAGCTTATGCGGACGGTCAACAGAGACCATTGACATCAAAGAAAGACACAAAATATTCAAATCGTATTTGTTTGGATTTTATTTTCCGGAAACACTAATAGTCTGGTTCGGAAAACGAAATCCAAAACAGAGGTATTATTGGAATTTTTGCAGGGCACGCGAGAAGACACCAGGTTCGAAAAAGTAAAACTCATATAAAATTCAGACCCCAAAGCCAAAACATCAAAATTTGGGTTCAAGTCCAACAATTCACTGCATGGTTATACGGGCTTACATTTGGACCATGTTAATTGCTGACATCTCAAATGAAAATGCTGTGGGGGTGGGTGTAAAACAATTATACTTCAGATACAAATCACCTTTTGTTTTTTGAATTGATAAACATTATGGCCATTTAAGTATTAATCTAGTTCTATACTTTTATTGTTGATGAAATTGGAGTTTTGAAGAGTTGGATTCCATAAACTTATTAAGAGTAAATAAAGTTTCACGATTCATATAGTCTTACAAATGTATTTGTATATTATATTATTATTCATTAAAGAGGATTTACATTGTTCGTAAATTCAAACTCCGTCTATGTGAGAAGCTGAACCAGCATGTATTAGGAATTGAATTTTATATGTCACAAAGAAAGAGATAGATTGAAATGTAAAAATATTTTTCTTTTATTTCATTTACAGTCACTGTACTATATTGTAAATTGTAATGAGTCCATTTCACAATACGAATTGCTCCTAAAAAAAAATTGAAATGTAAATTTTTTTTATCCTTTGTCTGTCTATGTACTAGCTACTATAAAATTGGTTGTTTTTTTTTTTTTATATATTTGTGTTGTAGCGAATTTCGATAAATATCCTCAAACTGCCATATATGCTATCAAAACCTTGAATATAGTCTTTGTGAGCTTAGCTCAGTTGTTAAGAACAATACATAATATACGCAAGGTTTGGAGTTCAACCTCCGACCACCACAAAAAAAATAAAAACCTTGAATATAAAAAAGCCATCATAAAAACATTTTTAATCTTTATGAGGCATTGTGTTAACCTTGAATATAAGTTTATTTTAAAAATTACTAGATACATTATATTTTTGTGCTTTTTTAAAAAAGTGTCCCACAACACCTTTTAATAGTTTCAAATTAAGAAGTTATTCCTTCAAAAAATCAAATATTTCAATTTACAATAATATATTAAATACATAAATTTTTATAAAAACTCAAAATTCGTTATCATATTTTTCTTTTTTACTAAAATAGTTGTAATTACTTACAAACGTAAGACAATCATCGGTGTTAACTCAATGGAGTGTGTAAGTATTTCGCATTGTTGCAATGTGAGGTTAAACATCAGACAGTGCACTATATTTTTTGAATAAAACGTCAAAATGTGTACTTAGTACTAGGGGTGGCAAAGTGATCCACCAAACCAATTTTCTTTTAATGGAATGGATTCAATCCATCCATTAAAAAATATGGATGGATTCAATCCATCCAACTTATTTTTAAAATCTAATGGGTTACTGAAAATAAAAAAGACCTGATAAATATTTAAATATTAAAATTAGTTTAGAACTAAAAATGTAGAAAAATATGAAAATACAAAACATAAAATTAAAGGAATTATGTTAAAAAATTAGCGTTTGGATGGACATAATTATTTTCTTTTGATTGGGCCCAAAACAAAAATTTTCATTAAGTCCATTTGTAAAAAATGTGATATTTAGCCAAAGCCCAAATCAATTTTATTTAAAATTTTAATATTAATTAATAAATAAATATATATTAATTGGAGGTGGTTGACAGATAGACACCATCGTTGACCACCACCCTCACCAGCCCTCTGACGTGAGCTGCCACCAGACAGTTGTATTGACATAGTGAGTTACCAAGAATTGGACTGGTAAACCTCTGTGTGCCACTCTGAACTTGTTGGTGCCGTGAACTTGTCAAACATGCATCGTGGTCACCGCGCGGCAGTAATTGTTGACCACCACCAGCCGCCCCATTACATTTTTAATTACTTAATTAATATTATGAAATAAATCTTAGAGTATTAGTTTTCCCACCCTATAGGATTCTTGCGTGCCCTGCGTTTTTTTCAAAAATGCCCTTGTGCAATCCGGATTTTAAAATCCGGATTCATGTTTACTATTTCGGGTTTTATAATCCGGATAATTCTTATGTATAATCTGCTATCAGACTCTCTCACATTTCAGCAATTTTGAGTTTTGCTTTTAAAAACAACAAAAAAGAAAACTAAGTAAAAAATGCTAAAAACCTGTCAAATAAAATCATAAAAATACCACTAAAAAAATTCTAAAAATCAAATAAAACTAGTGCAAATTTTTTTCGGATTTTTCTGAGAATATGAATAATTTAAAAAAATGAAAAATGGGTCTAAACGATGGAATTTTGGATTTTGAGGGGCGGAATCCGATAAGAAGTCCCTTCTAAGAGAGTCATGGCCCTTGAATTTGATCAAGTAGCCCGAAAACATGATTTTTGACTAAAAACAGGTAACAATGACCCAAAACAAAAGGATAAAAGTTAGGAAAATTAATATTGTCCCTAAAATGGCCATACATGTTACAAACATGTTTATGATTTGTGCTGATACAGTTCGGATTATATAATCCAAACTGTTTTACCTTGAAAAATGGTATTTAGGGGGTTTCCGGATTATGTAATCCGGAAACATCATGTAACACGTCCTATTTTTGAAGTTTTTGGATTAAAAAATCCGGAAAAATCCGTAACTCCATTTTTCACCCTATAACAAAGGAAAACACCATTCTGAATTATGAAATCCGGAAACCTCAAGGGCACTTATGAAAAAAACGCAGGGCGCGAGAATCCTATAGGGTGGAAAAAGTAATACTCTATATCTTATTGATTCATTGGGCTTCTGTGAAAAACTCAATGGGCTAATCAGAAAAATTGGTATTGGGCCTTGATACATAAAATATGTTTCGACATGTATCAAATTAATAATATAGTAGATTATTGCCCCCACCCCCTTCAAATCAAATACAGTAGGTTATTAAATTAATATGGAGTGGATTATTAAATTAATTTATGAAGAAAAAAATGCATCGGATGGACACTCATCGATTAATAATCTAATAATTGATGGATCAAATGGATTTTATATTTAATGTATTGGATTGGATGAATTTTTTTGAATTTTTTTTAATGAATTTTAATAGATTAATGGATTGTTTTGATCCATCTATTATGATCCAAATTCATATTCATTCAATCCATCCATTTTTCCACCCCTACTTAGTACTAGTATATGCCGTGCACCTGTAAAAGAAAATCATGAATTTCCCAATGACTTTACCATATTTTTTTAGTAGGACTTTGTCGTTTTACAAATTACAATCAAGTCAAAAAAGTAGAAATAAAATAAAATAAAAATGTATGTTCCGGTAAAAGTAAGATATTCAGAAAAGTATATTTACCGCTTGAAGTGAAATATAATCAAATGATTTGTATAAAAAAATTCATCTGTCAAAAAATATGAAACAGAGGGAGTCATCTAATTTTTACTATGTATTGTACTTGGTAAACGTTGATCAATTTTGTCAAGTGTTGAATACTATAAAAAGATGGTTGTGTCTAGAGTGGGAGACTTTGGTAGGTCTCTTATCGTGCATCATCTTTTAGAAGGGTTAGATTGATCAAGCATACTATGTTATACTATAAACTAAATACAATTAATTATTTTTCCATTTCCCTCCCATTCGTTATCATCAAACATCCATTTCTTTGATTTTTTTTCTTCATAATATCAACATAATTATCAATAGTGAAAAAATAAAAATTTTCCATCACCTTTGTAGTTCAATCTATCATTACATTCAACTAATTGTATATAAGTCTCTTGAAAACTTAATGCCCATATTTGACATGAACATAAAAAAGTTTGGTATTCAATTTTTTATATCTATGAGATAAGATTTCAGACAATAGCAGGACTCACATTTTTATATTGATTAAAGATAAAAAAGAACAAAATTTTGATAATGAAGAACAAATCAATAACAATAGTCACACTTTTATATCCATCAAAGAGAAAAGACTACATCTGCATAGAACAATACATATGTAATCAAGAACACAATCCATAAAATTACAATAAAAAATCATGTCTTTCAACGATTAAAGAGTGTATTGTTCTTCTTCCACTATAAAAAATTTGGCTATTTGCTAGAGATCTTTGCTAGGGTCTTGAACTCTTGCCAAATTTTTGAGGGATTGAGCCAAGAAAACACTTGGAAAAAATAATGCTACAAATGTGAGAGCTAACTCATCAATGAGTCAAGATCCTCTCCATTTATTAGTCTCTCCATTTTCATTTGGAGAGATAAAGACACAAATAAATTTGAAAATAATTAATAGTAGTGGGAACCACTTAGTGGTAGCATCCACTACATACTTTTTTGTATCTATCTCTCACCAAATGGTACTATCCATTTACTTTTAGCAAATGGACAGGATCTAAGTCCTCAATAATGACATGGATTTGCCCCTCGCTTAATCGCCAGAACCCTCGGCAAAATGTAGGCGGAAATTTAAAATTCAAATGAGGCAGACACAAGTTGTTTCGTTTGTCAGGGTTCATTTGAGGGCCTGCCCCTCACTTTCTATGAGAATCTCTGCAAGGTGCAAATTGACAAGGCAAGCCCATGACAGGTTTTTGGTGGCCGAAGGTGTAACACACATGGTGACTCAATCCTCTATTGTGTTTAGGAGGTGCTTTGCAATGTTACTTAGCTTTTTTTGTATATGATACATTTTCCTTGACTTTTACTACATTTTAATCCTTTTCAACGAGTCAAAAAAGTATTCTTATCGGTAATTTTTTTTAAAAAAAATACAAAATACATTTCAAAAAAATCATACTCCTATATCAAAGAGAAAAAAAAAAGTCAGCAGAAGCACGCCACTGGCGGCTATAACTCTGTGATAGTCGCTTCTAGTAGTTGGACAAATAGGCACGTGTCATATTCCAATTGGATTTCCCATCGCTTTGGGCAAAACCCTACACACGCGCACCATGGTTAGTTACCGAACAAAACGACAGAAACATTTCGCGTGGCACGTTTACGTTGCGTTTTGCATGAAAAAAACAACACAAGTGCATTAACTATAGTTTGAGTTTGACTCAAATATTAAATTAATATTAAGGTGATTTTGGTTTTGTGGATGCACGAGCCAAAGCGTGCACAAGTGCATGCGCAAATAAAATCCACAACATGCTAGGCATTGGCACAGATCTTTCATTACTAGACTAGTAGTAGTATAGATAGATATAAGCAGAAACTATGAACTTGGTACAATAAACCATAACATGCTTCTTACATCCTTTATTTGGACACTTTTTCAGTTCTTAGTTTTCACGCTTATCACATCTTACAAGCGTGCCTTTCTTGCTATGACTCGTTGCGATCGGATTTATTGCCGCAACAGAAACTCATGGGCTTCTCTTCTCGATCCTTGTATACAAATGTCAAAGGATTTTATATAGGAAATGAAGAAGAAAAAAAACATGTATTCCTATAAATAAATAAATAAATAAAGTGTACATACATTTGATATGGACTTAAATATAAGAGAAATGTTTTTCTTAAGAGGCAAAAAGAAACCTTTAGTAAACTAAAATACATCAAATAGCACAAGTTATGTTAAGATGATGTCAAATACAAATCAAGATCAAAGACTACATAGGATAAAGTTCTCTAAGAACACCTCAAACAACAACAAATAAACTAGAAAACTCCAAACATTAATACTCACTTTACAACACTTAATTTAAGATCCACTCATTATTCAATGAAATCAATACAAGTCAATTAACATTTTATAAATAAGTCTCACATAACGTAGTAAAAGTTTAAAAGAGAGTGTTTTTTTTGTATAGTCAACTCTTTAAAATAAACTTTCAAGCTTACAACATATACTCCATATATATGATCAACATAGATATTCCTTAGACAAAAAAAAATGATATACTTGATAACAATTTTTTTTTCGCGAGCTTACAACATTTTTTTTCTAGTTTATAATGTTTTTTATAAACTATATTTTTAGCGTTTTTTTCTCAATTTTATCGTAATTGTTATCTTAATTGAAATTTTTAATATTAATTAAAGTATTTTATTTTGTCATTTCATGTTTATCAACTAGCTAGTTTATCTCTTAATTTTACCAAACTCTGCAAATTCTTTCTGTTGGTTTATCTCTTGTCAACTATCGACTAACTTTCACTATCAACTATAAATCATCAGCTATTAATTTTTATCAAATTGGACTTTTATCATCCACTTAAGACCTTTCATCTGATACCTTAGAAAAAAAGGTTTTCATATGATATAACTATAACAAGTATATTTATTCAGACTATTTATCATCTTGTGTTTTACAACGATTTTGTACCAATTTCTAAAAAGCCTTCAATTTGGAGAAAAAGTTTTAAGAGAGATCCTAACAAGTGCTCTATAAATATTTCAAAAATCTAAAAAAAAATGTTATTTTCAATAGAAAAATTCAACTTTTTTAATTCTTTAATGTTTGAAAATTTCTTAGCATGACCCAATGTTTTAAGCTATAAATTTGTGGAAAATGTTAAAGAGTGTCCTTAAGACATTGGTTAAGATGATAAAAATAGAAACATTGTATTAGAAAATGATGAAAAATAAAAAATTTACCACATTTTTAAAAGTCAAAATATTGTTGAATTCAATGTAAATATGCTGCTTTTGGTTTTCTTAACAAGTACCCTTATGACACTTGTTAGCATAACCCTAAATTTATTATCCTTAACAGCTTTTTAGAGCATTGTTTAAACATCTAAAAATAATAATTTCTACATTAAAAATAACTCCCTCCGTCCCGTATTAATAGATTACCTATTTGAAAATGTAAATTTTTTATCTAACATATTTTGACCTTTTTTTTTGTTTTGTTGAGGGAAACATGCTTATAGCATTTCATTAATAATAAGAGTTTCAATACAATTGGGTATTTCAAAATAAACGGCGGGACTAGCTAAAGATGTGGCCTCTCTTGCAAGAGCATGAGCAACCACGTTGATTTGTCGCCTAACAAACTCCACCCTAGAGTTAGAGAAAAAGGTACTAAACAAAGAACGACAGGAGGAAATAATGCAACCAAATTCGGACAAGTCGTTCCTGGAAGAAAGGAAAGCGTCAATTGTCAACTAAGAGTCTATTTCAAAATCCACGTTGTCAAACTGCATATCACTCAACCATTGCATAGCAGAATGCAACCCTAAAGCTTCTCCCACATCCACCGGAACAGTACAAGGGTATCTCACAGTCTTAGCCAGAACAAACATACCTTTTGCATCACGAACACAAATACCAATACATGTACAGTTGACGTGAGAAGAAAAAGCCGCATCGATATTACATTTGTATCTCCCGGCCACAGGAGGCTGCCATGTGATTCGGTGTTGATGAGAGGTGGAAGCCATTGTTGGTTGATGATGGGATCTAGATGCAAGAACAACCGAAGCATTAGTCAGTTGCCAGTCTGCAACCATGTTTCTAGCACGTTCGACAACCGTGGCACTCGCTTCTGTTACATCATCCCACACTCGGAGATTGCGGTACTTCCATATACTCCATAATACAGATGAAACACGTTGTGTTAATTCAACAAACAAAGTCTCTAAGAGGGAAAATATAGCTTCCGAAGCTGAGGCAGTAGTAGAAAGGGCATGTTGCACTGAACCCCAAAGCCCTGTTCTATTCCAAACATGTATAGCAAAAGGACAAGCAAAGAAAACATGCATAAGATCTTCATGATTAGATGCGCAGCTAGCGCAATTAGTTGGGCATGTAACATTTTTATCCAACAAACGGACACAAGTCGGTAAACAACCACGACACATGCACCAAATTAAATTCTTGACTTTCGGTGGAACTTTTAGATTCCAAATACCAGACCAATACCCCAGTCGCCAGTTATAAGATGAATCAATAAGTTCTGATACACATAACCTGTAAGCACTACGAACAGAGTAACGTCTGTGTCTTTCCGCTTTCCAAATAATTCTATCCTCGTCAACCTGAGAAATTAGTGGTGTATGTAGAATTTTGGTTGTTATATCATCACTAAAAACTTGTCTAACCACCTGTTCATTCCAGCTTTTATCATATAAATTCATCAAGCTATTAACATTAAAATTATGAACAAAGTGAGCACCTGGAATATCACTACTGCTAAACTCCCCATTTGGCAGCCATGGTTCATTAAGAATAGGAATAGTTGCGCCTGAGCCTACACTCCATCTAGCGCCCCCACGCACAATAAATCTAGCGTGCATGATGTTGCGCCAAACATAGCTGGGGTTGTGCCCAGCCGAAGCCGTGAGATAGGAACCAGACGGAAAATAGCGAGCTTTAAAAATTTGAGACACCATAGAATCTAGTTCAGTGATAAATTTCCATCCCTGTTTACCCAACATAGACAAATTAAAAGCAGAGAGGTCCTTGAAACTCATACTTCCGTGAATCTTTGGTGCTGAAAGCTTCTCCCAATTCATCCAATGAATTCCTCTTTGTGTTGCTTTATCGTTGCTCCACCAAAATGAGTTCATCATCTTTTCGATGGAGTCTAGTAATATAGTGAGAATCTGAAAGATACTCATCACATAAGAAGGAATAGCCTGCAAACAGATTTTATCATTACCTCACGACCTGCTTTAGAGAGACACTTACCACTCCATGAAATGATTTTCTGCCCAACACGATCCTTGATGTAAGCAAAAGTAGCATTGCGATCTCGGCCAAATATTTACCTGTTCCCAACACCACTTGGACTCCTAGAATATCTGTGATGTTAGCTTTGAGGTCATCAGGAACATTTCGGCTGCAATATATTTCGGGCTTTGGTAAATTGATCGCTTGACCATAAGCTAATTCATAAGTGGACAGAATATTTTTCATAACATGTGCTTGATCCTCATTAGCTTTGAAAAAGAGAAAGCAATCATTAGGGAACAACAGATGAGAAACCGACGGTGCTTGACGACAAACCTTTGTACCCGTGAGGACACCTCTTATCTCGACATCTCTGACAAGCGAACATAAACCTTCTGCACAAATAATAACAAGTATAGAGAGAGAGGATTCCCTTGGCGGAGACCCCGCCATGGAATGATAGGACCGACCTGTGTACCATTTACAAGCACAAAATAATCCACTGATTCGACACACATTCACATCCAGTGAATCCAACAGTTATGAAAACCCTTCTTATTCAAAACAACCCTCAAATAATTCCAGAGAATACGATAATAGGCTTTGCTAATATCAAGTTTTAGAGCAACATACATGTCTTCCCCTCGCGTCTTGGCTTTCATAAAGTGTAAAACCTCAATTTCTACCATAACATTGTCCAAAATGGAGCGCCCCAAGATGAAAGTGGATTGATTGTCAGAAATGCAATTAGGCAGCACTTTCTTCAACCTGTTTGCTAACACTTTCGAAATGATTTTGTATAACACATTACAAACTGCTATAGGCCGCCAGTCCTTCATGCTAACCTACGTAGAGCCTTTTGGGGTAAGGGCAATGATAGTAATATTCAAATCAGGGGGAAATTGTCCCGTATCTAACCAACCCCAACATTCTTTAAAAATATCATCACTACATAAATTCCAAAAGTGCTGGTAAAAACCCGAATTGAAGCCATCAAGGCCTGAACACTTGTCTAGATGCATAGAGAAAATAACATCCTTGAATTCGGCCTTACAGAAAGGAGCCGTGAGCATTTCACTGTCATTTTCAGAAACAAACGTGTTAATAACATCAATAACGGAGGAAGAATCACTATTTTGTTGTTGAAAAATATTTACAAAATAATGCCTTGCCACTTCTTGCATATCATGCTCATTGGTAATTTTATTACCATCATCATCATCAAGAGAGGTTATACAATTTACCTTCTTTTGAGTCGTAGCTGAAGCGTGAAAAAACTTGGTATTACGGTCGCCATCCTTATACCAATGAGTTTTTGCACGTTGACGCCAATAAGCATCATCTTGGGACAGCAGTCATTGCATTCTTTTCCTTAGCTCGAACATGCGAACTTCGTCCTCACCAGAAGATCCTAACTAAGTTTCCTGCAATTGTTTACGACAATCTTCAATATCAGTTTTTATTTTATGACAATGTGATTTTTTTCCAAACAGACATTCTTCCGCGCATGAGGAAAGCTTTGGAATAATAGTATGGTTAGAATGTTCCTGCCAAGAATTAGTAACAAGATCCTTAAACCCCGGTTCGAGATGCCACACATTTTCGTAACGAAAATGGCGTTTAGAAACAATAGGCCGAGGAGTAGGAGCAACATTTACATATATGGGATAATGATCATAAGCATGTGCTACTAGAGTTTCAACAATAGCATTCTGAAAAATATTAAACCACATATTGTTAGCAAATCCACGATCTAACCTTTCTTCAACAACACGTGGAGTAAACAGATAACCTTCAATTGGAACATCAGACAAACCTGAATCAATAACAGCTTAACGAAAACCGTTTATAAGCCACAGAGGTCTAGTAGTACGCCCCCTTTTCTCACTCGCGTAAAGGATATCATTAAAATCGTCGAAGATACACCAAGGACCTGTAAATTGAATAGAAAGTTGTCGAAGAAAATTCCATTAGGATAGCCATAGTAGCCGGTAAGTCTCCAAGTACCAAGAACAATATCATTTATCTCAACAGTAATATGATTACTCGAAAAATCAAACAAGTTGACAATGTAAAGAATTATGCCAAAATAATGCAAGACCCCCGCTTATACCAGTGCGGTCTACAGGGAAACAACAATCGTAACCAAGCAAAAAACGAAGTTCTTCAATTTTATTTCGGTGAGCTAGAGTCTCACTTAAGAATAAAAGGTCCGGATTGAAGTGTCGAACTAGGTACTTAAGGTCGGGAATTGCACTTGGGCTAGCTACACCCCTGCAATTCCACGCCACTAAACTCATTCACCTAGGCAGGCCTGATCATCATCAGGACCTGCCTTTACATTTTTGTCATCAAAAACTGGATTAAAAATTACATTCATCTCAAC